>JACKQG010004767.1_pt1 | contig 15504 bp, 17 predicted proteins | sample 8237621 | NCBI WGS metagenome assembly JACKQG01 (sample SAMN15677084, study PRJNA649215) | marine metagenome | biome: marine; feature: Black Sea; material: saline water; isolation source: suspended particulate matter (SPM) from the Black Sea western gyre | collected 2013-06-09/2013-06-10 | depth... | reverse complement strand
GCAGTACGGATCAGTAGTCATGTATGCAAACGCTAAAAAAAAATATGGAGGCAGTTATGATACCGAAACATGTATGCCTGCAACTCTGCGGCTCAACGCAATCCTTTGGAACGGGATGGCTTTCTCCGATGCCTGATTTACGAGACTATACTGTAGATACTCCGGAAATTGTCGATATGACAAAAAAACTGAAGCTGAGGCAGAGCGAAAAAGCGTTGAAATCTGCTGTGCCGTATTCCGTGGATTTGAGAGGGTGGTGTTCAGAAGTCGAGAATCAGGGGAAAATCGGTTCCTGTACCGCGCATGCCGCCATGGGCGTCGTTGAGTATCTGCAACGCAGAGCCTTTGATGAGCATATCGATGGGTCAAGGCTTTTTGTGTATAAAGCTACCCGCAACCTTATGCATGCAACCGGAGATACCGGAGCCTGGCTGAGAAATACCATGGGTGCGCTTGTATTGTGCGGTGTCCCGCATGAGCAGTACTGGGAGTATACGGATGTCGATCCCGATTATGACAAGGAGCCGACGGGCTTTGTCTATGCAGTGGCTGATAATTTCGAGGCGTTACGATATTTTTGTCATGATCCTCAGAGTGGAAATATGGACAAAAGAGCGGTGCTTGAAAGCGTGAAAAGGTTTCTGGCTGCGGGTATCCCGTCCATGTTCGGCTTTTTCGGTTTTCCTTCGTTCAACAGCTCGGATGACAAAGGATGTATTCCTTTTCCCTGTGGCAATGAGAAGGCTGAGTGGGGACACGCCATCGTCGCGGTCGGGTTTGATGATAAAAAAGAGATAATCAACACGTCCTGTAAGAAGAGCAAGACAAAAGGGGCTCTGTTGATCAGGAACTCATGGGGGACGGACTGGGGAGACAATGGATATGGCTGGCTGCCTTACGAGTATATCCTGCAGGGGCTCGCTGTCGATTTCTGGTCGCTTCTGAGTATGGATATGGTTGATACCAAGCAGTTTGGACTGTAAGAGGTGTTGAGCTGTTGATGCGTTGATTTGTAAAGAACGCGAGCTACGCTTTCTGATCCTCCCGTGGTTTCAGGCTCGTTCGTATATCGCTGTTGTACAAGAGGGTAATTGAATTCCGGATCAACAATTCAACAGCTCAACAGCTCAACCGCATTTCGTCTCATTGTCTTTCCAGTACATGCGGCGCATGTTGTTCAAGCCATTGCTTAACCTCAAAATCCCCATAGCGGGCAGCGTAGAGGAAATCTCTTACCTGCCCGCGTTTATCGCCGATTCGGCCCTTTGCTATACCCCGGTGCAGGTAGGCTAACGCCATTTTGTTATCGTATGACACAGCCCAGCGATAGTCTGTTATTGCGGCTTTATAGCGTCCTGAGTCGTAGTTGACCACTCCCCGGTTGAAGTAGGCCACGGGTCTGAAATATTTTTCCCCAAGTTCGATAACCCTGGTATAGTCCTGCAGAGCGCGCTCGTAATCCTTCAGTGAATGATATGCCGCGGCACGCATCTGGTAAGCCTGTACATATGAAGGATTTCCGTTTATTGCTTTTGTGTAATACTTTGCGGCATCGAGGTGACGGCTCTTCATGTGCCGTTCATATCCTTTCTCGTAGGACTGTTTCGGGGTTTCGGCATGAACCGGGGACCACGTGAAAACCAGGAAGAGCAACGTGGTCAGGAGTGTGAGAAAAATGTTATGCATCTGATGTCTATGAGTGCCCGGAAATACGACGTTGTATGGAAAGCTAAAGCTATTTATGGAATAATTTCTATTTTATACTTCTAAACTACCCAAAGAGCAAGCAGTATGTTTCGAATAAGCCTGGATGAGTTTGAGGGTCCGCTTGACCTGCTTCTCTTCTTTATCAAGAGGGACGAACTTGATATTTATAATATCCCGATTTCCAGAATTACCAAAGACTTTATCGGATACCTCGAGGCCATGCAGAGCCTCAATCTCGAAGTGGCCGCCGAATTCATCTACATGGCTTCGTTACTGATGAGTATCAAGGCCAGAATGCTTCTGCCAAATGAAACTTCCGAAGAGGGCGATGCATCCGAATTCGACCCCAGAACGGAACTGGTCGAACGCCTCATGGAGTACAAGCGCATCAAGGAGGGGGCGGAAAAAATGCGTTCACTCGAGGAAACGAGGAGCGCCATGTTTGCCAGAGGGTATTATGAATCGTTCGAGCCGGAAGTGATCGACGAACTCGATGAGCCGGTCAACCGTTCCACGCTCTATCATCTTATCATGACCTATAAATCGGTTATGGAGAATATGCCGAAAGTGCATGTGCAGAACGTAGACGAAGCTCCGGTAACTGTTGATGAACAGAGTGCGTTGATTCTCTCGAAACTGAGGGAAACAATACAGATCTCATTCAGAACGATACTTAAAGAAGTCGGTGAACCTCTTGTGCTTGTCGTTACCTTTCTTGCTGTGCTCGAACTCTGCCGCCGTCAGAAGATCGTGGTGATTGTGAAGGACGGATATGATGATTTCTGGATGTCGAGCAGGCAGCATCCATCATCCGGTGCCTGAATTTTTCGCAACACAGTCGTAAGAACAGCGATGGCGCATGAATTCGACGGAAAAAAGTATGAACAGGCCTCGTCCCACCAGAAAGAATGGGGAATGGGTCTGATTGCCGAACTCGATCTCAAGGGAAATGAGCGAGTTCTCGATCTCGGGTGCGGGGATGGGGCACTCGCGGCTTGGATCGCGGAGATGCTCCCTGACGGTAACGTTGTCGGTATCGATGCGTCACAGGGAATGATTGATGTGGCTTTGCAAAAGACAAAAGACAATTTGTGCTTTGTGCTCATGGATATTGACGATCTCGATTTTATCGAGGAGTTCGACGTCGTGTTTTCCAATGCGACGCTGCACTGGGTGAAAGATCACCGGAAACTCCTGCACAACGTCAGTCGCGCGCTGCGTTCCTGTGGCCGGGTCCGTTTCAACTTCGCAGGCGACGGCAACTGCCAGAGCTTTTTCAACGTGATTCAGGAGGCTACGGCGCATGAACGTTTTGAGGAGAGCTTTGCAGGTTTCGAGTGGCCGTGGTACATGCCTTCGGTTGATGAATACGCTGTGCTTGCCGAACACAGTGGTCTGAAAAACATCAGGGTCTGGGGCGGCAACGCCGACCGCTACTTCCCCGACAGGGAAACCATGGTCAAATGGATCGACCAGCCCAGCCTCGTTCCCCTGCTTCCCTTCCTGCCCGAACAAGAGCGGGCGCTTTTCCGCGACTATGTTGTCAAGCGCATGATCGAAGAGACCCTGCAGGAGGACGGAACCTGTTTCGAGACATTCAGGCGGATTAATCTTGAGGCTGAGAAGTGATGCTTTTTGCTTTGTGAGATGCAGCCAGAATTCCAGGGTGGCAGTTATGGATAAAAACGAGGCTATCCTGCTGGTATCGACAGTATTCCGGTTTGTCCTGGTGATTATTGTGTATGCCTGCTTATCTTGAAGCCTGTTTTGAGGAGGCAAATGGTGATGCCGCGTTTATAGCGAAAGCTCTTGGTGATATTGCAAGGGCGCAGGGAATGTCACAGGTGGCTCGGGAGGCCGGTTTGTAACGAGAAAGTCTCTACAAGGCACTGTCAGGGGAGCGGACTCCGAGTTTCGATACCATCCTCAGAGTTATACGCGCACTTGGGTTGAAACTGCATGCCGGGGCGGTACAGTCCAATGACTCCAAAGCTCAACCAGCGGCTTGAAAAAATGGATGTTGATGGATAGAGCGATAAGGGGACACAAGCACTACCTGTCTGCATCGGTGGTAAAGTTTGAATGCTTTGTGTGCAAGGTGTGCTTCCTGCTGAAATGGTATGCATATATGCGTGAGCGGGAAAGCAACGTGTCACAGGCTGGAAAAAGTTTTTATTCCTGCTGAAACCTGATTTTTTGTTGTGTGTTATGCGTTTTTTTGAGTCGCTTCGTATAGATTTTTCTGCGAAGGTAAAGTGGAGGATGTTATGTGACAGAAATCCTCTTTTTGTTACCATGCAGGACAAATACTCGGTTAGAGCGTTTGCCCGATCAAGGGGTGTGAAGACGGCTGAACTGCTTTTCGTTACCGACAGGCCGGAAACAATACCTTTCGATGAGCTGCCTCCAAGATATCTCATTAAAGCAAATCATGGATGCAGGTGGAATATCCTCTGCTATGACTCGAGGTTTTACCAGTTCAAAGACGGGCGGGATCTTGTGAATCAGGACGGTTCTTTCCTGAACACGCATTCGGCTGCCAGGTATGAAATAAGCAAGGCTGAAGTGATTGGGTTGTGCCGTGAGTGGCTTTCCCGGGACTATTCCAGAAATGAGTGAGCCTATCGGCAGATACGTCCTAAAATTGTTATTGAAGAATTGCTTGAGTCAAAAGATGAAAAGTCTTTGAAGGACTACAGGTTGTATACTTTTCATGGCGTTGTGAAGGCAATAAACGTTGGCTCTCCGGTATTCAGGAACAATGGTGAAAATGTTTTCTTTGACGCTGACTGGAATGAAATTGTCTTGACAAAATACAGTGAAGCACGCCCTGATCCTTTGCCGGAAATGCCTGCCGGTTTCGGTGAGATGATTCAAGCGGCGCAGAATCTGTGTGAAAGCATTGATTTTGCAAGAGTTGATCTGTACGATACCAGTAAAGGAGTCATTTTGGGGGAGATAACGATCTATCCCGGCGGGGGACGGAAGCTGACTCCCTGCCCGCGGTTTAATACATGGCTTGGCGATCAGTGGAGAATAGGAACATCAGACAGTATTGCTGCTTTCATCCTGATGGTTGCTTTTACACTGAGGTCCTATGCGAAGCGCTTGATTCAGGTTCGCACGTGATGAGAAGCAACAGAAAAAGAATTACTATCAAGGCGATATCGCGTAGACTTCCTCGCAGTTTCCGTTCACTCTACACGTCATTGCGGTTCTGTCTTAAGTGGTTTCGAACACTCAGGGTTGAGTTCCGGGTTCTTGAAGGGCAAGAGCCCGGAAGTCGCTCGCCACTCTCAATTCTGTGCGCCGCAGGAGAGAAGGACAGGAACTATCTTGCCGGACTTGCTTTCGGGGAAGACTATCGCGAGAGGTTTCTCTGTCGAGCCTGGTTGTGGAACGCCAACAGGGTGAGCGGGAAAAATGATGGCAGGTATGCCATGATGTTCGTCAAGATCCACAAATCTCAGCGCTGGATACTCGGATCAGGTAACCGGTTTTCCATACCTGACTGGGTGATAGGGGAGGTTGCTTTGCCCGTCGATTCAGGGAGCATGACTGCCGAGAAAGTCAAGTCGGACACAAGAAGAATCCGGACAAACGGTCTTGAGTATGAGGTCACGCGGGATATCAAAAGGTTTGATGATTTTTATCACAATATGTATCTGCCTCATATCCTCAGGGTTCATGGCAGAAGCGCTTTTGTGACGCCCTACGAGCTCATGAGAAAGCGCCTCGAACATTGTGACCTGCTCCTGGTGATGAAACAGGGCGAGCCGATTTCCGGATGCATGATTTCGTATTTCGAGGCGGTACCCCGTATGAAATCTCTGGGGGTGCGCGACGGCGACCCGGAGTATCTCAAGTTCGGCGCGACAGGGGCGCTGTACTATTTTTCCCTGCTCTATTTGGAGGGAAAGGGATTTCCCTGGATTGGATTAGGCGGATCAAGAGCATTTCTGCACGACGGCGTACTTCGATACAAGAGAAAATGGGCTCAGAAGCTCGTTGACTCCTCCCCGGATATATTTGAATTCAGGATACTTGCAGACTCAAACGCAACAAGATCATTTCTGAGGAGCAACCCGTTCATTTTTAAGAAACGCGGGTCGCTGTATGCCGCGGTTTTTGTTGATAGGGAAAGGCCGCTTGATCCAAAGGAGCTTGGCCGGATCGGCAAAGAGTATCTCTATCCCGGCTTGTCAAAACTGTATGTGTATGTTTTTCAGCAAAACCTTCCGGAATATCCGAACACAGTTTCCGAAGAACTTTCTGATCGGCTTGTTATCCAATCCGCGGAAAAGGTCATGGGTGGACACTACAATAGTAAGATGGTAACTGATTTAAATATATTGTTGAATGCATAAAGCAACGAGTAAAATTGATCTTGCTTTATGCAATTCAACTACGGATATCATCATTCGCTTTTCGGAGGAAGCCGATGCAGGCATGCTTGCAGCCTGTTGTATCTACAGCGTCGTCGCACGTGAACACATCTTCCTGTCCAGTGCTACCGGCTTAACAAAGAAGCAGACTCGATGTTTCATCCGCTCCGTCCTGAATTCCCGCGGCGAGCATCTTGCTGCCCGGGTATCGTGGGCAGGGCCTCGGAAAGACGGTACTTGAGATGGCATTGTTTGAAGCCTTCCAGAGTAGCCTTGAACGCATCGATCTTGAAGTATTTGCTTCAAATAGATCTCCGATATGGCTTTATGAGCCTATCGGTTTTCAGGCGGAGGGGAGGAAAAGGAATGCGCGTAAGCTTGATGGAAGTTACGAATATGTTGTGTTATTCGGATTATTGAAGTTGGATCAGATAGAGGACAGTTAAATCGTGCAGATGGGATCGCTCATTTTACATGTGGGTTCAGAATGTTTTTATATTCAAAGATACAGATAACAGTGAATGAAAATATGAATACAGTTTGAATACAATATTTGATATAGCAACCAAGACTCACGAGCAGTGTTTGCCTTTATCGGTTTCCACGCTTGAAAACCCTCAAACCGATATACCTCGTATTGCAAAGGATCGACAACTGATCAGCAAAATCGAAGCGGGAGTACAACAGATTGAGACAAATCACAGATTGGTCACTGGAGATGCTCGCAAGTTAGGCTTTATCGAAGATGAATCAGTTCATCTTGTGGTTACCTCCCCCCCCTATTGGACACTGAAGAAGTATCGAGATTATGAGAATCAGTTGGGTGATGTGGCTGATTATGAAGAGTTTCTTACTGAGCTCGACAAGGTTTGGGAACATTGCTACCGGGTTCTTGTTCCGGGCGGCAGGTTGATTTGCGTTGTCGGTGACGTCTGTCTTTCCAGGAGAAAAAATGACGGACGCCATACTGTCGTGCCTCTTCATGCGTCCATTCAGGAGCATTGCAGAAAGATGGGTTTCGATAATCTGTCGCCTATTATCTGGCACAAGATTGCAAACGCCTCTTACGAGGCGAACGGGAACGGCGGGGGTTTCCTGGGAAAACCCTATGAGCCGAATGCAGTGATCAAGAACGATATCGAGTACATCCTGATGGAGCGCAAGCCAGGCGGCTATCGTAAACCTTCGGTTGCTACGCGCGTGCTGTCGGTCATATCTGATGAAAACCACAGGCAATGGTTTCAGTCAATATGGACTGGTCTTACCGGTGCGTCAACCAGAACTCATCCCGCCCCCTATCCCGAGGGGTTGGTTGAGCGTCTGATTCGTATGTTTTCCTTTGTCGGCGACACTGTGCTTGATCCCTTTATGGGAACAGGTACGACAACAGTAGCGGCTGCGAAATGGGGCAGGAATTCAATCGGTGTGGAAATCGATCCGCATTACTATGCAATGGCCGAGAAGCGCATTCGTCAGGCAACGGCATCCCTGTTTTCCACGGCGGAAATCGTAACGCAGGCAAAAAGCGTATAAGTATGGATTTGAACACAAGGGTTGCAAAAGCGGTTCGCCACTTCTGGAAAGTAAGAACCCGACAGCACAAGAAGCAGGGTTCTTCGACGGGAAAAAAAGACGCAGGGAACCGGAGTGCGGTAACGGGTGGCAAGCACCTCGATGGATTTATCAAATTGTTGACCGAGTTGCTTGCTGAGGCCGGGTTGCCCGATTCTGCAATCCATGTCAAGTCAACTACGTTGCCGGGATATTTTAGGCCAACCAAGAATTGGGACTTGCTGGTTGTTGTTGACAGAATACTACTGGCTTCGATTGAACTGAAAGCTCATATCGGCCCGTCATTTGGCAACAATTTTAATAACAGGGTTGAAGAAGCTCTTGGTAACTCAACCGATCTGCTTACCGCATACCGCGAAGGAAAATTCAAGCCTTCGCAAAAGCCTTGGCTTGGCTGGCTGATGCTGCTGGAAGATGCTCCAAAATCAACAACTCCGGTTCGGGTTGACGAACCGCATTTCGAGGTTTTTCCTGAGTTCAAAGAAGCTTCATACGCAAAACGATACGGGCTCTTTTGCGAACGGCTTATGCGTGAGCGTTTATATGATGGAGCTTGCCTCATAATGTCCGACAAGGCCGGCGGACTCAAAGGCAAATTCACCGAGCCGAATTCTGAATTTAGTTTTACGATGTTTGCAACTTCGCTGACAGCACATGCTTTGGCATATGCACGGTTACGCAAACTTTAAGGTGGCGAATATGCAAAGATTCTTCTTGATTTGAAAAGGGTGTATATATGGGGAAGATTTTTGAAATTAGGGATCCAATTCACGGTTTTGTGACCTTGAATGAATGGGAGCGTGATATTATAAATCATCCTGTTTTTCAACGTTTGCGGCGAATTCGTCAGCTTGGGCTCACAGATATGGTTTATCCAGGCTCGATGCACACGCGTTTTGAGCACTCTCTAGGGGTGATGCAAGTTGCTACGAGGATGTTTAATCATATAAAGGAGAGGCGTAGTGATTTTCTGAAATCAGAATTGCATTTTAACGATGATGGATTAAGGCGTGATAAAGTTTTAGTTCGATTATCTTGTTTGCTTCATGACGTGGGTCATGCTCCATTCTCACATGCTGCTGAAGGGCTTATGGACAAAGATCAGTTGTCCGGTAAGTCATATAAACACGAACAATATTCTGCAGCAGCAGTGGATTTTCTTATGCAGGATGTGATCGAGAATCATCCATTGAACCAAAATTACCATATCAAGGCTAAAGAAATTGCAGATTTTTTAAATGGTGATTCTAGTGTGGGTCGTTCTCTGCTTTGGCGAGACTTGGTTTCTGGTCAACTTGATGCTGATCGGGCAGACTACCTTCTTCGAGATTCACATCATATTGGGGTTGCCTATGGATATTATGATCTTAACCGCCTAATAGCGACGCTTACCGTCGCAATTGAGCCTGATAATGATTCTCCTGTTATTGCGGTAGAGGAAGGTGGTGAGCATGCTGCTGAAGCGCTTATTATAGCGAGATATATGATGTTTACTCAAGTTTATTTTCAGCATACCCGTCGAGCATACGATTACCACTCCATTGAATCAATCAAGGCACTTTTAGCCAAGTCCAAAGTTCAAGCAGGTAAAGAGGTTTTTCCTGCGCCAACATCAAAGGAAAATGTTGAAGAATATCTTAAATGGGATGATTGGAAAGTTCTGGGCTTAATCAGTGCAGGAGAAGCAGGAAAAAATGGTAAAATTATGATGGAAAGAAAGCACCATCGAGCAGTTTTTGAAACGCCTGAAACGCCTAGAGCTGAGGATCAAGAGTTTGCTAAGGAGATTCAAGATGCTTTGGGATCGAAGGTGGCCTTCGTTGATTTTGCTTCAGGATCATGGTATAAATTCGAGGCTGCAGATGTCCCGTTTTTATTACAACCGGGCCATACGGATGAGCAATTAACAACATTGTCAACTATATCATCAGTTGTAAAAGGGCTTACTACAGTTAATCGTACCCGGATTTATGTGCCTATGGGTAAAAAAGATGAGGCTCGTGAGACGGTGGCAAAAAAAAGAAAAGAACGGGAGGAAAAACGGTGAAAATAACTTTTGATATACCATGGACGCGCTATGCGCTTATTGCTGAATTAGCTAAACGTCTGGATGGTGTTAATCCTCAGTTTGGCAAAACAGTACTTGAAAAACTGGTTTTTTTCCTCCAAGAAATTTACGGGATCAAATGCGGTTACGATTTTGAGCTTTACTCCTATGGCCCATTTGATTCTCAATTGCTTGGTGACCTTGATCTGGTTGAGCATTGGGGAGGCGTTACTGTTTTAAGGGTTAACAATAGCTTTGGGGGATACAGAATTCAGCCGTCAGAAAAGGTTGATTCTATTGTAGGCAAAGCCAAAGAGTTTATTGAAGACCAGAAAACGGAAAAAGCGCTTGATGATCTTGTTTCAAATTATGGGGCTATGACCGCTAGAGACCTTGAACTTCGGGCAACTACAGTTTATGTCGAGCGCGGCCTTCGTAAAAAAGGTGAGTATAGATCTAAAGAAAAAATCTGTTCGTTAGTTAGCCAAATCAAACCGAAATTTGATTTTCAAGAAATTGAACAGGCGGTTTTGGAGCTAAAAAAAAGGAGCCATATAGAATTTACTGATTAGTATAAAACGATTTAGCAAGGTTTTATTTAGAGGAAATAACCCTGTGTCGGGTCATATGCCCGGCTTTTTTATCTTGAAAAATCAGGAAGAAAGGCGTTCTTCACCCTGTAACCACCAATGCTATTATGCCTGAAATCCGTCCTTTCAAAGGTTTGCGGTACGATCCTGAAACCGCAGGTGACATGGGGAGCATCATCTGCCCGCCCTATGATATTATACCTCCGTCGATGCAGCAGGAACTGTACGACAGTTCAGCCTACAATGCGGTTCGGCTTGAGTTGCCGAAGGAAGACGATCCGTATGGTGCCGCTGCGGAACGGCTGGCGCAGTGGATGCGGGAGGGGGCTCTGATGCAGGACGACGAACCTGCGCTCTATCCCTATTTCCAGACCTATACTGACCCTGAAGGAAATACCTATACCCGGAAAGGCTTTTTCTGCGCCTTGCGTCTGCACGAGTTCAGCGAAAAAAAGGTGCTGCCTCATGAGCGGACACTATCGGGGCCGAAAAAAGATCGCCTGAACCTGTTCAAGCGGACACAGACAAATATCAGCAGTATTTTCGGTTTGTACGCCGATGACCAGATGCAGGCGGACAAGCTTATCGAGGAATATGCAGTATCGCATGAACCGGTAGTCGATGCCGCATTCCAGGGGGTGCGGAACCGGCTCTGGAAGATTACCGATCCTGATATTACCGGTAAGGTGCAGCAGGTTCTGCTGGAGCGTCAGGTCTATATAGCCGACGGTCATCATCGCTACGAGACAGGAGTGAACTATCGTAATCTTCGGGCGGAGGAAAATCCTTCGCACACCGGAGAGGAACCATACAATTTCATCCTTGTCTATCTCGCCAACATCTTCGACAGAGGCTTGATCATTTTTCCGCTGCACAGGATGGTACACAGCCTTGATACCTTCAATGCCGATGCGCTCTTCGATGCGCTTGGCGCAAACTTTTCGATAACCCCTCTCAGCGGCAGGGACGAACTGAAGCGCTACCTCGATGGAGAAACGTCAAACCATGCCTATGGTGTCGTGACTTCTACGGGGGTCTGGGGCATCAGGCTGAAAACTCCTCCGGAAACCCTGCTCGGTGACGCTGTTCCCGCTCCTCTGCTGCAACTCAGCGTGGTCGTGCTGCACGAACTGATTCTGCAGCGTGTGCTTGGCATTACGCCGGAGGCGATGCGCAGCCAGACCAATCTTGTGTATATCGAGGACGACCGTGAGGTTTTCGAGAACGTTTCCAACGGCAAGATGCAGGTCGGGTTTGTGGTTAAACCGACCACGGTAGAGCAGGTTCGGGATATTTCGCAGGCCGGCGAGGTTATGCCGCAGAAGTCCACGTACTTTTATCCGAAGATTATGACAGGTTTAGTCATGCATAGGCTTAAGTAAAGGCAAAAGGAAAAAGTCAAAGGTCAAAAGGCAAAAGGTAAAAAGGTGCCTTCGGCACGGAAATGTTAAGCCATGAGGGTTGCTATAACCTTGTTACTATCACATTGCCGAATATCTTTTTAAATTTGTCGACTGCAAAAGTACTTTCATTTCTTGGTTATAGTAGCCAGTGTATGAAATAGCGTCTGCATCAGTCCCGTGAAGTTAGGGTATCTATTTCGCAGGGGGTATCACGGTGTTTGTTTTTTTTGACTTTTTACTTTTGAATTTTGACTTTCTTCCCATGAAAGAATTCTACTCCCGTTCGGTTGAGGAGACCCGAGAATACGCCAGGCAGTTCGCTGCCGGCTTGCAGCCGGGTGATGTCGTCTCTTTGAGTGGCAATCTGGGCGCGGGCAAGACCGAGTTCATGCGCGGGATCGCACAGGTATTCAACTGCGATGACCAGTTGTCGAGCCCTTCCTTTTCAATTTTCAATATCTATAACGGCAGCCTGAGAGGCGAGCCGGTGAAGCTACAGCATTTCGATCTCTACCGTATTGAGACTCCTGAAGAGCTCGACGTGCTTGGATTCGGGGAGTATATCGACGGCCCGGCCATATCGGTTGTTGAGTGGGGTGAAAAATTTCCCGACGAACTTCCCGGTAACGCAAAAAAAGTATTTATTGAAGCCGTCGGGGAAGACGAGAGAAGAATCGTTCTGGAGCGTTGAAGTGTTGATTTGTTGATTTGTTGATCTGTTGAATTGTTTGAAGAATATCCGGTCGTTAATTGCGGTGCTGAGGATGTTTTTTGTGTACGGGTGTTTCCTGGCGGTTTTCTTTTTTGACTTTTGATTTTTGAGTTTTGACTTTATCCCATAAGATCCTTGCCATAGAGTGCACACATCAGTCTATCAGCGTGGCGGCTGTCGGTCACGTGGGTGTTGTTGAAGAAACGGTTCATCAATGGCAGCGGACAGCCGAGTCTATTATTCCATTGGCAGACCGGGTGCTTGCTGCTGCGGAAATGGTTATGAGTGACATTGATTTTCTTGCGCTCTCTCGAGGGCCCGGATCTTTTACCGCTTTGCGTATCGGTATGGCAACGGCAAAGGGGATGGCATATGGGCTTGGACGTCCTCTCGTGACCGTATCGACCATGGAGGCGTTTGCAGCTTCTGCCTGTGAAAAGGTCGGTTCCCGCTTTCTGGTACCGGTTATTCCCGCAAGGAAAGGTGAATGGTACTACGCCGTGTATCGTGCGAACGGGAAAGGGCCGGAAGAGGTGGAAAAGACAGCATTCGTTCATGTTGACACTCTGAGAGAGATTCTCGAGCGATACAGGGGGCGGTGCGCGGTTGTCGCAAAGGACATCGGCCAGCTGGAAGAGGTGTGCAGAAGCGCAGGAGTGGATGCCGTAAAGGCTGATTTTTTTACGGCTGTTTCGTTGATTCCGATCGCGGAAAAGACGTATATGGCCGGCGAGGTTCCTTCTCTTGAAATGGTTACCCCCGATTATCTGCAGCAATTCCGTTCAAACAGGTAACAGGTGTGCCGCATGATTACAACACACCCCCTATACTCAGCGGTCTGAACAGGTTGTTGTGAGGGGCATTCGAAGGGGACTGAATTTTTGAGGGGATTGTCTTGTTATAGAGGTGTTTGGAAAACAGATAATCAACCGCTTCAGAAAGCTTTGAATATTACTATATTTTGATACACCCGTTTATACTTGTTCTCCGTTCCGGGAAAGCAGTAAGGCGTGAATGTTTTAATAATAGAGGGGGCCTCTAAAAAGTTATAGAAGTGCCCTGGAGATAAATAGATGTTTATGGTTGAGCAAGATGGTGGAGAAGGCAGGATAGTGGACGTAAAAGAGGTGGCGTTAAGTGAACTGCTCGCCAAAAGAGCGGCAGAGCTTTCGCTGGAAAGAAAATGTGACGATGTCGTTATACTCGATGTCAGGGATGTGAGTGCGGTAACTGACTTTTTTGTGATTGCGACGGCTGATTCCGAGAGGAAGGCCAAAGCAGCCTATGAGCATATTGTCGACGAGTTGAAGCACGAAGATGAACGCCCTCTGCATATCGAGGGTGGAGATACCCTTCATTGGGTACTGATTGATTATTTCGATGTTGTCGTACATATTTTCATGCCTGAAGAACGGGCATTTTATGACCTTGAATCGTTGTGGGGCGACGCTCCAAAACAGACTCTGAAGGTAGAGGGTGACAGGGTTGTTGCCGATGGCGGATGAGAAATTCTCTCTTCGTCTTCCCTTTAACGGGGTATTCTGTTACATTACGCCCACTACTATACCTACAATAATCAGTTATTAGAAAAGATATGCAGCGCGACAAGATTTTACCGATCAGCATAGAAGATGAAATGAGGGACTCCTACCTCGATTATTCCATGTCGGTTATCGTCAGCCGCGCGTTGCCCGATGTTCGTGACGGTCTTAAGCCGGTTCACCGCAGGGTGCTGTTCGGTATGCATGAACTTGGTCTTCAGGCAGGAAAAGGGTATAAAAAATCAGCTCGTGTGGTCGGTGAGGTTCTGGGTAAGTTTCATCCTCATGGAGACACTGCGGTTTACGACAGTCTTGTGCGTATGGTTCAGGATTTTTCCCTGCGCTATCCGCTGATTGACGGACAGGGTAACTTTGGATCAGTTGACGGGGATTCTCCTGCCGCCATGCGTTATACCGAAGTGCGCATGAAGAACATAGCGGGCGAAATGCTGAAGGATCTGGAAAAGGAGACTGTGGGCTTCTCGCTGAACTTCGATGATTCGCTTGAAGAACCTACTGTTCTTCCTTCGGCTATGCCCAACATGCTTGTTAACGGTGCATCCGGCATTGCTGTCGGAATGGCGACGAATATTCCGCCGCAGAATCTCAGCGAGGTTGTGAACGGATTGATCGCGATGATCGAAAACCCTGAGATTACTATTGATGAAATCATGGAGCATATTATCGCTCCGGACTTCCCTACTGCCGGTATTATCTATGGATATGAGGGCGTAAAGCAGGCCTACCATACCGGTCGGGGCAAGGTTGTTATCCGTGCTCGTGCGGTTGTCGAGGTGACGCAGAAAAACGGTCGGGAGTCGATCATAGTAACGGAGCTTCCCTACCAGGTCAACAAGGTCCGCCTGATCGAAAAGATCGTGGAGCTGATCCACCTGAAAAAAATAGAAGGGATTGCTGATATCCGGGATGAATCTGATCGTGACGGTATGCGGCTTGTTATCGAGCTGAAGCGTGACGCTGTTGCCAAAGTGGTGCTCAATCATCTCTACAAGCATACCCCGATGCAGGATACATTCGGCGTTATTCTGCTTGCTCTTGTTGACGGTGTGCCGAAGGTGCTCAACTTGAAGGAGATGATGGAGGCGTATCTCAAGCACCGCAATGAGATTGTTCTCCGCAGAACCACCTATGAGCTGGCAGCTGCCGAGAAAAAGGCTCATATTCTCGAAGGTCTGAAGATCTGTCTCGATAACCTCGATGAAGTGATCTCGACCATTCGCGAGTCTCCTAACGCCGGCGTCGCACAGGAAAAGCTGATGGAGAAATTCGGCTTGACCGAGCTACAGTCCAAGGCTGTTCTGGAAATGCGCCTTCAAAGGCTTACCGGAATGGAACGTGACAAAATCGAAAAGGATTATAACGAGACACTGGCGTTGATCGAGGAGTTGCGTTTTATTCTCGCAAACCCTGAAAAGCGGATGCAGATTATCAAGGATGAGCTGCTGAAAGTAAAGCAGGTGTATGGCGATGAGAGACGTACAGAGATCAGGCCGCAGGAGGGAGAGTTTTCCATCGAGGATATGATC
>JACKQG010003803.1_pt1 | contig 15508 bp, 9 predicted proteins | sample 8237621 | NCBI WGS metagenome assembly JACKQG01 (sample SAMN15677084, study PRJNA649215) | marine metagenome | biome: marine; feature: Black Sea; material: saline water; isolation source: suspended particulate matter (SPM) from the Black Sea western gyre | collected 2013-06-09/2013-06-10 | depth... | reverse complement strand
GGTTCAGTTCATAAGGGCCTAGTTTCACGGTTCTGCTCCCGAATAGATTTGTATGATTTTGGTTTCAAAAAGGGACTGCCAGTAGAGGCGTTGGGTTTTGCCATGAACCCTTGCATGGCAGTTGCGGCAAAGAGAGATTAGGTTTTTTGGTTGTAAATCCTCTTTCAGGTAATTGATGTGGTGACAGGATAGCCTTTCGCTATACTGCTTAATATTTTCGTCTTGGGATTTGCTACATAGTTGGCAGGTAAAATTATCACGTTGGCAGATTTGGTCTTTCAGGTCTAAGTCAAAATCAAACGGATAGGGTTCTCGGCTAGTTCCTCCATGCCAATTACCATTGTTTTCTCCTCTTGTATCTTGGGGTAGATTATTGATAGCTATTTGTCGAAGTTCGGGATCGTTTTGAACAAATATGCCGTAACACTTTTCTGAACATGCGTGTGATTTCTTGGCTCTTTCAAAGGTATGTGGTTTGTATTCCTTTCCACAAATTTTACAGATTTTCTTGGGAATTCTTGGCCCCTTATATGGTGTATTAGGTGGTCTAACCTTAATATTATGAGCATGGAGTAATTTGCAAACCGTATTGCGACTACAGTCAAGTTTCTTAGCTACAGCCCGTGTTCCTAATTTCTGAACTATGTATTGGTCATATAACCATTCTCTAGTTACAGTTTTCCTGTTCATAAATCAGTAAATCTCCCGGTTGGCAGTCGAAACACTGACATAGTTTTTCCAGCGTAGAATACTGAATTCCCTGACTGGATTCGTGGAATAACTCTTTGGCAGTAGGATAAGTAATATTGGCTCGCCTTGCAAGGTCGGCAATCTGCCATTTCCGCTCTGCCATAAGATAGGCGATACAATTTTTTATCATCGGGATACCTCCTATGAAACATATTATACCACTCTTTAGAATGTTTGTCAAATCGGGGAGAGATTAAAGTGAGCTTGCACCTGGGCGATGCTTTTTTGAGGATCATTGTGCAGACCGGGGACCTCATAAAAGGCATGAACCAAGCAAAATCCATAACAAAGCAGGCAACTACTGAGATTGAGCAGCAATGGGACCACTTTTTCGGTACTCTTAAACAAGGCCACAACAAAGCCGCTCAGGTGGTCGAGTCGTCTACTGAATCAATGCAAACCAACTGGCTTGGTGTTGCGGCTGCCTATGGAGCGGTTGCCGCCGCTGGTACTATGCTGATTAAACAAATCGCCATGACTTCCATGAGGACACAGGAGTTGGGCATAGTTGCTGGTATCACGGCAGAGAATATGAAGATCAGCAAGGGTACCCTTGATGAGCAAGTTGAGTCCTTGAAAAAACTTGGCATGACTACTCAGGCCTCCATGACTTTGACCACGCAATTTATGAGGTCTGAACTGGACTTAGCTGATGCTTCTAAGTTAGCTCGTGCTGCCCAGAACCTTGCTATTGTAGCTATGCAAGATTCATCTCAAGCCGCAATGACAATGACTCGTGCTATTACTATGCAACGTCCTATTCTCCTGAGGCAATATGGTATCATTGGTGGATTGTCAGATGCTTATGATGCTATGGGTAAACAGCTAGGCATACTGAGTTACAGAGTGGATTCTTCCGGCAAAACGTTGCGGGTATGGTCGCGGGAATTAACTGTAGCTGAGAAGAGGCAATCCATTCTCAATATGATCATGGAGCAAAGCTCAGGATTGGCTGGCGCCTACGAAGCTGCTATGGACGCTCCTGGCAAGGCAATGAGATCGTTTGGTCGACACGTCATGACCGCACAAGAAGCTGTGGGAAAATATTGGTTGCCCGCTTTGGATAAGGCTGTCAAGGTCGCTACTTCGTTCGTTAAGGCTTTCAATAAGGCCCCCGAAATCGTCCATCAATTGGCTGGTGCGCTTCTCGTAGGTGTAACTGTGGTTGCCGCAATAACTGCGGCTGTCATTGCCAAAACGATTGCTATGACTGCGTTGACAGCTGCAGTCGGAGGTGCAACAATTTCCCTTGGCGCGTTTACAGTTAGTTTAGCTGTTGCTACTGCTGGATTAACGTTGATCGTAGCAGCGATTGTCATGCTTGGCATTAAACTCCATGAGCACGCCAAAAACATGGAAATTGCTCGTCAAGAAGCGTTTGAATCTAGTGAAACCTATAAAGAATACGCACGAAAAATGGAAGAGGCTGGCGCAAGCGCTCATGCTTTATCTGAAGAGATATGGGAGTTAAGCAAAGCTGAAAAAGATGCTGCAACCGCGCAACGGATTCTACTTGAGGAAGCTGAATATGACGATTACAGAGATGAAATGGAAGCTGCAGGGCTTAGTACTAAGACGTTGGCCGAAGAACTTTGGGAAGCCGAGAAAGCTCAGGCTGCACTTAGAGGCACTACGTCTAAGTCGGTAGTTGAAATAGAAAAAGAGGCCCAGGCACGTAAAGATTTACTTGACAATCTCAGAAACAGTATTGCAACTTTAGAGAATGAAATTACGGTTCGGGGTGTTAGTGCAGAGACAGTAAAGGCATCGGCTGAATCCCGAATAGAAGCAAACAAACAATTAGTACTACAAGATGCCGCTTTGCGAGAAGTAGCATTGGCTTTAGGGCTTGTAACGCAAGCAGAAATTGACTATGTGTATGCGTTAGAATCATCGGATAGAGCAATGTTGTCATATGCGGAGACTGTACATGAAGTCATGCAAAATACTGACACTTATATGCAAGAAAACATCGCAAGAGCTTTAGAGCGTCAAAAAGCTGTTCAAGAAGCATATCAAGAATCTTTGGTCACTGTCACAGAATCCCTCAAAAATGTGGGCGATGTTGTCAGTGAAGGATACACGAAATTAGTATCGTTAGCAGAAGGTTATCGAAGCACAATAGTCCAGCTAGAAACAGAAATTGGAGAGCAACGAGTCGAAGTAGCGCAACAAAGTGCAGCAATGTTGGAGCAGATTGAAACAGCGCTTAGAGATACTACACGAGAACTCCGAGTGTCTACTCGCTCTGAAGAGTTATCGCAGTTGACACAAACGTCTGGACAGGTATTGTCACTAATCGAGGCATCCTATAGAAGTCAAGTTGCTGCTGTAGAAGCCGCTACAAAGGAGCAACTTGAACTGGCTGAAAGAGCAAATGCAGAACGACAGGTAGCCGCTGCCAAGGTTTACCAGCAGGAGCTTGTAGATTTGCAAAAACACATCAGTAGTAAACTAATGATGTGGATTACTCTTCATGAAGAAGAATTAAAATTGATGGGCGTATATGATAGGATCTCAGAGACAGTCAAGACGTCGTTTGACGGACAATTATCTCTCGCAGATCAATTTACTGTAAAATATCAAGCGCTGATGTCTGCAATGGCCGAAGGAAATGCAGAGGCAATCAGTACAATTATGGGGGATATTCAGGAATTATGGGATACCTTCGAAGATGAGATGGGCTCAACAGAAAATGACATAGAAGTTGCCCAGAATAAAATGAACGAAGCTGCTGAATCGGGTTGGGCCAAAATCCATAATACTACAGCCAGTGCTTTGTCTGACTTAGCAGCGGTAGTACAAAATTACCAAACTAACATATTGACTACTTGGGATTCATTCAATGCAAGTGTTGAGAACAGTACACTTAATCACCAAATAAGCCTTCGAGAAAATGAGATAAATTATCAAAGGAGCCGCCAGGAGCTTATAGCTAAAGCTAATGCCGAGATAAATGCCATGTCAATGGCGGGGTTAGATGAAAAAGCCGCAAATCGCCAAGCCAAGTTAGATGAAGACCTTACAATGTTAGAATACAACTATGAAACCCAAAAAGCATGGGCGGCGTGGCATTGGGAAATCCAACAGTTAATGCAAGAACAAGCTCACCATTTAAGGTTAGCAGAAATGGCTGAGTTTGCTATGAATGAGACTAAAGCTTTACAGGCACAAGCTCAAGCTGAATTGGATACATTGTTAGCAACTCTAAATGCTGCCGCTATGTACGCAGGAACGCGGATGCAAATAGATGCAGACCTTCTAGGTAGTGCGATTGTGTCGTCGGAAGGCCAAATTGGTGCTCTTGAAGCATTGATAGAGGCGTATGAAAATGCTGCCGCTGGATATAAAACAGATATGGAGGCTAATCTCGCTGCGGCGAAAGAGGCTAGCGATAAAATTCAAGCAATGATTGAGGAGGGCCCAGCCTTACCAGAAATGCCGGACTTTGGGCAGTGGGTTGATGATTTCTCTGGTGGGATGGCAAAATCAGCAAAAGAGACAGCTGTTTCTGTAACAAAAACCTTGAAAGAGGCGATAATTGATATTGCTGATGGGTTCTCTGCTGCTATGGAGATTTTCACTGAGGTAGCTAAGTACAAAACTCCGACAGGTTTAGCAGAAGGAATGAAAAATCTTCGGATGGATATAGAAGAAGCTATTCGTCAAATGTACAAAGCTCATCAAAATATAGGAGAGGAAGGAATTAAGGCTGCAAGCCGTATAGCTGAAGCTGCGCACACGGTAGTCTCTATGATGAGCGCAGGATTAGAAGCTTTCGCTGAGTTAGATGGTTATGGAAAGGTTAGCAAGGAGAAAATCAGGTCTTTTGTCAACGATGTATATGAAATCATTGGAGCATTACTGGGGATGGGGGCTCGTTGGCATAATGCTGGACACAAATATGAGGACGTAGTTAAAGTTTCTCAAGAGATAGCGGGAGCTTGCGCAACTGCTGTAGGGTGGATAACTTCCGGAGTAGAAGCCTTTACTGCTTTGGGTGATTATCGAGGAATCATGCCTGGCGTGATTGATGCTTTCGCTTCTGACATTGAGTTAGTTCTTGATATTATCAGTGAGATGCTAGATGATTTCGCAGACGAAGAGCCAGAAGAATTAAAAACAGTTTGGATGAAGTTTGCAGCAACATTACTTAATACAATAGCTAGCATGATAGGTGATCTATCTGCTTTAGCTTCCCTCAGAGGTAAGTTACGAATTAGCATTAGTACGTTATGGAATTTAGTTCGCGTCGTGAACGAAACAGTCGAAACCTTGCTAAAGGCGATAGATGAGCTTGTTATAAATCTAAATATTAGTAAGGTAACTAAACAAGAGGTGGCCTGGACTGAATTTGCAGCAGAGTTGCTAAGCATCTTTAGAGGAATAGTAGAGGATTTAACAGCCCTATCGGCCACGAAAACCTATAGAGGGATTACGCCAGAAGCAGTCAGTACTTTCTTTAATGTGCTCAGGATATTCCTAGTAGCATTAAAAACAGAAATGGGTAAGTTTGAGGATGACGTAGATGAGACGACTTTGATATTGGCTCAGCGGATTGGTTCTATAATGACTGCCTTAGGAGATTCAGTGGTTCCTCTTTTACATTTGGTTAGCATTATTTGGACTCCAGATAAAGTCAGGAAAGCGGTGGAGTCATTTTTTGACGTGCTCGGGATATTCGTAGATGTATTAGAAACCGAAATTGGTAAATTTGAGGATAAAGTAGATGAAGGTAACAGAGATCTAACTAAAGTGATAGGAGAAACGATACAAAATATAGCAAGTGCGGTAGAACCTTTACTTTGGATTCTCTCCTACCGCCCAGAGATAGTAAATATTCCTACTCAATTCCAAGTATTCTTTAATCATCTAAATTTGGTTTTGGAGCATATTGATAATGCTGCGGAGAAGTGGCTCTCACAGCCTGCAGAAGCTTTTGCAATAACTGTTAGCACTACAATAGGTAACCTTGCGTTAGCATTAGACCTCCTCATTGCCTTTGCTGAATATGGGGTAGGGAAAGCCACCTCAGTAAGGAAGGGTTTCGAACGGTTTTGGGATGACATAGAAATTGTTCTCGGTAAGCTTACTGGGGAGCAAATGAGTTTCACGGGTTTTTTGGCTTGGCTTGAGGACATAGTTTTGCCTGAATTGGCTTGGGGAGGAGAAACACTTGGAGAGGCTTTCATATCAGGTATGATTAGAGGTCTTAACAATAAAGCCGGAGCTTTGTATAATAGAGTAATTGCTATCGTAGAGGCAATGATTGCGGCGGCTGAAAGCGCAGCAGGAGTTGCTTCGCCTAGTTCTTTTACAACTAGTGTTGGAGAGGACATGGCGTTAGGGCTTGCTCAGGGATTTGCTACTATTAAGGTGCCCGGTTCGATTACTCAGACCATCAAAGACATTATAACTAAGATATCTTCAGTTGCCACGGATGAATTGCCGTCCTTAGAGATCACAGGTTGGAGTGATAATTGGATAAAAACTATTGATGTTATAGTAGGAATGGTCGAACAGGCCACATTAAAATTTAATTCTCTTGAAGGGTATGTAAATGCTTTACCGAAAACTCTGGCTGCTGGGATTAGAAATATCCTAGAAGTCATCGATGATATTTTCGACGACTTTGCTGATGAAGAGCCGGGCAAATTAAAAGCTCCTTGGTTAGATCATATCATCGAATCAGTTATAAACATGATTGGTGAACTAGAAAAGTTTGTGAATTTTGAAAAAGATATGAGAGCTAGTTCAAATGCAGTTTTTAATCTGATGTATACTGTCAATGACATAATTAGCCAAATTACGATTAGTGAAATAACTCCTATCGCCCACTTTGACGCTATAGACATGTGGACACAAGAAAGTAATCGATTAGAAAAGTCCTTAGTCAATTTAATAGCCAGTTTGAGGAATATAGCTAGTCTTGAAAGTATCATACAAACTAACGGTGTCGGGAAACTAATAGGAATTTTGGGTGAAGCAATAAGCCTTGAAGAATTTTACTCTATTGGCCCGATTGTTTCTGTGATTGATATGATAAATAAGCGGACTCAAGAAAATAGGGAGTTGGTTTCAAGTCTCGTAAATATGATAAATAGCTTAGAGATTCCTATGGCCTTTGAAATAATAGCCGTAAAAAATAACGTCAATAATCTCGTACAAACCTTGCGAGATGTAACTGATAATGCTGTTAGTAAAATAATTTTGGGCCTCAAGAATCCTACCTGGAAGGATAGTGTAAAGTCTGCCTGGGCTAGTTTCATTGCTAAGGTTGTCGATATTTTTACGCTTGACGACTTAGAGACATTTGCTACGCCGAAACTATCAGGAGTTGTGACAGACGCACAAAACCTAATAGGTTTAATAGAAAACACCGTAAAAGTTATTCTTTTGACAATTGATAAGGTAACAGATGATTTTGTAGACAAGGATTCTGCAAGAAGCATTAAATCTGTTTGGACCGAAATCGTTGTAGGTTTAGCTAGTACGTTTGTCGTTATTATCGAGGATTTGAAAACTTTGGTTGCCCTTAAGGGTAAACTTACGTCGGTAATAGAACCAATTCAAAGCTTTGTAATTGCGTTTGATAATACGATCGGTGTGATAGTTGGACAGACTAAACAAATTGTGACTTATCTGGAAACTGAAAACTGGATTAGGCAGGCTAAGATTAGTTGGGCCAAATTCATAATAGAATTGACTGATTTGTTTACTGGTTTTACTACATATTCACAGAAATTAACAGCCTTCCAGATAACTTCAAATCTGATTGGCCTCTTGAGGACTGTTATAGGTGAAATACTGCTCACCAGCAAGGGATTTGATGAGTTTTTTGGGCAATTAGAATGGGTTTTAGAACAGATTGAACTTGAAAAAGAGAGGTGGGTGACTTTTGATACAGCTATGGTTTTGGGCAACAAAATAGCGTTAGTAATGGAATATCTCCGAATAGCTGTTGAACCTCTAGTAGAAGTAGCCGATCAATTTGCAGACAATTGCTCTGTTCTTTTTGGGCACATAACTGATGGAATCAGCTCCCTAAACTCTCTTCCTCGGTTGGAAATGGATTTGTATCTGACTGGTACGGAGTTAGGTGCTAGTTTTATCCAGGGTTTAATAGAAGGGCTAATTAGCAGCTCGTCAACGTTATTCCACACGATTACACGCATCATAGAAACAGTTATTACGGTTATAGAATCTATTGCACCGGTTTTTGATAGCTTATCAATACCGAAATTAACTTTCGTAACTGACGGTATTTTTGATAATATAACGATACCGAGATTAACTTCAGTAATAGATGCTTACGTTGCACAGCCCGTTCATCAATCTACAGTAGCAACTCAAGTTAGAAATAATATGGAATTTGCAGGTATGTTTGAGGGAGCAGTTTTCCAAGTAGGGAGTGAAGAGGAGGCTGGAATGGTCACAAGCCAGATTGTAGAGGAAGTTGCGGTTCGGGTGGCAAGGATGTTATCTCGGCAGGGAGGTTATAGGGTGCGGAGTGGGGGATATGCATAATGATGAATTATGAACTATGGATTTACGATACTGATTCAGGTGGAGAGAATATAGACCTAACAGGAAACAGTAGCGATCATCCTTTCATAATCCGACGAGTGCAAATGCCAACGCCTCGGAAGGTACGAGAACCCATTTTGGCTTTGGATCCAGAGGATTGCTATGAGGATAGAGAGATCCGTGTTGTATTTGACATCATAGATGCCGATTGTGATCCTGATCCAGACACTATCTATGATGCATTATCAAAAATCAATCGCTTACTAAGAAAAGCAAAAGAACAAGATGAAAATGAGATAATACCGACGGTTGAGATTCGTTGGAAAGCTAATGAGTCTACTTATACTACTTATTTTGTTTTGTTAGGTGGTGAGGTGGATAACCTTATTCCATCCCGTGACATAGGTGTGGCACGGAGTTTGAATTTAACATTACGTACTAAGCCTTTTGGACGGGGGGTAGGTCTTGGAGGCGCACCCATTGCCGTGCCGTTGGATAATACGAGTGGGAGTAAGACTACTGATCCAGTTACGGTTTATAATCATGATGATATTACTACAGGGCACGACGATTGGGTAAACATTGAAGCTTCGGATTTGAAGGGTGATCAACCAGCACTTTGCATGTTCAAGGCCGTGAATCCTGCAAGTCCTAATAGTCTATATCAATTTCGGATTGCTGATTTTGCATCTGATGATATAAGTGATTTTCTCTTTTCGTACAATGCTGAAGGGGCCGGACAGGTCAACGGGACTCTTGTAGATGACGTTACAGCACCAGGTATAGGTGGTGGAGCGGGAGAAGGGCGGCGTATGGATTATACGGTTGATGGAAAAATACGTTTTAATATACCTCCAAGTTATTCTGATGTTGCATTCAAGCGATATTTTGGTAATTACATGGCGATTCTTATTTGTTGTCAAAGAGGTGGTAATCAGGATGATTGGCGACTGAGGTATGAGTTGACCCAAACTGTAGCAGCATTGACTATAATCGTAGGCGATTGGAAAAATCCCAAACCTAATATATCTGGTCATTGGGAAGCCTTAGAATTAGGAGTATTCACAATTCCCCCTGCCCCATATATTGACCCAAAACAATCACTATCATTTTATGTGAATTGTGATGAGTTAGTAGATGGTACTACAATGTCGATTGCAGCTTTGTATTTATTTCCACTAAAACAGTGGTTATTATATCGTCAAACTCATGATGTAAATTATGGTTTGAGTAACCTCCAATATATTAAATGGGATAATATAAGTCTGCCCCCAAATGTCAGTATATTCTATTCAACGGGCTATTGGCGCTTCCACGCAGGGGCTGAAATTGGTGCTATACGCAGTATGGTTCTTGATCCGACTAAAAATCACCACATCGGTTTCCTCTTTGGTCATTGGGACGTAACTCATAGCTTTGTAGATCACGATATTCTGGACAAATTAGACGTCCAATGTTGGTACAATCCTCGCTATCTTCACATCAGGGGGTCGTGATGGGTCTACAACTCTTGTGGTACGACGACGATCTTAGCTCTCCAGAATATCAAGGCGACCTCACTCCTTATATCGAAGATCTCGGTTTTACTACTAAATTACATGGCGGGTTTGATTTCCTAATAGCAGGGTTAAATCGGCCTCTCGTTCCTGCTTGGCGATGGTTACAGGAACATTATCATCACCGTTTAATATTATTAGACCGCATGCACCAGACGCATTTCGAGGGGCGTGTAGAAGATGTACGAATGACAGATAAAGGCGTTGAGATTGTTGTGGCTGGTTATTGGGCTAGTTGTTTTGACCAAGTGTACAATCGGGCTAATGCTGGACTCGAAGATATTTCAGTTCTCATCAAAGCGGCGTTGACAGATTCTTGTCCAGCTATTTCCAGTGACCAATCTAACATTGCAGATAATACGATGGAAGTGCCTCAATACCTAGATGACGATAGATATCCCGGTGATCTAATTACTGGATGGTGCGAACAAAGCGACAGCGAAGGAGATGCAACGTACTTTTTCGCTGTGTGGGAAAATCGAATACCACATTATTCTAAAATCCAGGCCAGCGAGGCAGATTGGGTAGTTCATCGTTCAGCATTAGCTCCGCAAGGGCTACGTCTTCAAGCCTCAGCAGCTAATATTTATACCAGGGTAAAAACTAAGTATTCAAACATAGTAAATACGACCAGTGCAGAATTAGAGACGGCTTGGGCGAGTGATTATACTGGCCCATTAGGAAGTGCGATACGTGATCATGTATTGTCCTTATCGGGTTCAACCTCAACAGCGGCACAAAAAGCTCGAGACGCTTTTTTGGCAGCCCATGTAAATCTGAAATATAACCTAGCTATAACTGTAGAAAAGAAGATGACTGATGCACAGGGAGCCCTATGGCCTAATTGGTATGTACGAGCAGGAGACGTGATAGACATCCTAGATCTCATACCACACGAATTACTGTTCGATCTTTCAGAATCGGGGTTAGATAGAATATATATCAAAGCTACGCATTGGCGGAACGGCTCACTTGAGATTGTACCCGATATGGAACCTGAGATGGCAGCTCTCGTTTTAGCAAATGTGGGATCATGAATATATTTAGTGAGCTTAAAAACCGAATAGACAAATTAGTCGCCCTTTTGGAACCCTACTTTTACAAACGGGGGATGCCAATTGTGGGTGATGTATATGCTCTCGTCCTCGTTCCCACTGATTACTTCTTTGATCTCGAGCTTATGAAAGTTATATTCACCACCATCTCCTGGGCTCAATTTGCAGTTTTCGATTCTTTTAATGACGAAACCAAGAGGGCCGACCCAGATCCTAGTGCTTTTGATGCTAAAGTTGATGATGGTTGGTTAGATAACGGGGCTGATGAGACTCCCGATAGATCATTCGGATTTGTCTCCAAAACTTACACTGACATCACAATCATTGATTCCGGCACAGCCACTGGTGTAGGTTCGGGATATCTAGAGGATACGAATAAAACTTGGTACGACACTCAATATAATAACTTGACCCTCATTGATAGTGCGGATACCGAATTTACAATTAATAGCACTGTAGCTGCTACCCACCGATTGGAAGTAACAGGAACGCCTGCGGCCGGAGCTTATTCAGTTAAGACCGCCGATGCGAGTTACGTTGCGGGTCTCTGTACTTTCCTGGATTCCACAAATGGGGGCCAAGGATACACGAAATTAGAGATCTCTTGTAATAATGGTACAAATTGGTTAACTATTTTGGATACAGAAGCTGGAACAGATTTGTGTGGGGGGACTTTAAGTATAGCCTCTCCGGGTCACACCTATATTACACGAGTTACACTCAAGAATGATGCGAGCGGTAACGGAGCAATTATGTACAAGTTTATGGTATTTACGGATCCGAGTGTATGGGTAACAGCAGATTGACATCTCTAGAACAAGACGTTGTGATGGGTACGTTTACGCACCGTACTACCTATCTACCGAAGTTATTAGACTCGGTCAAGAGATTTTTGCCTGGTACACTTTTTATCATCCAGATAGCCGATCTGCCCATAGCGTATAATTTTGAAGCGCTCAGGCAGAAATTTGCAATCACAAATAAACGGTATTGGCTATTTTTGGATGATGATATTCAATTTCTCGATAGTGAAATAATCCATAAAGCTGTGACGGAGTTGATAGCCAACAAGTGGGCCTTGATCGGGGCCTATTCTACCTTCGATCCTGCGTATGAGTTAGGTAGCGATGTATTGGAGTGCAAGGAAGTCTCTTGGATGCCGGGCTACTTCCAGCTCATTGATAGTAAAAAGATAGGGCATATTCAACCTGATTTTGATTTGCCCGACCCAAATACTGCTATTGATACTAGCTATTCAGTAACTATCAGGTCACAAGGATATAAGGTTGGTATCTGTTCAGGAATCGTTTATCATACTTATAAAAAGTATGCTTGGGCAAATCAAAGGATGGTCACTATAACGAATGAATATCTATGGAAAAAGTGGGGCCAATTTTATTTCGATGCCTGTCAGGGCTTCTTCAACATCAAGGGGGCGGTTCCTTCTGACGACCTTAGTATCAAGGAGCAAACAATATCGTGTGATCTTGCAGAATTAAGGCAAAACCGAGCACGTCTGGTTAAGTGGCAACAGGAGAGGTATAGTCTCGTAGAGTCGGACAAAGTTAAGTTGCATTTGGGTTGTGGGTCGGTGAAGTACCCTGGTTATATCAATTCTGACATTCAAGGAGATGTAGATGCCCTAATTGACCTTCAGGTACTTCCTTTTGGTAATAATAGTATTGATGAAATCAGTTCTCATCATTCACTAGAACATATTCCATATCGAAGGGTCGAAGCTACCTTGCGGGAGTGGCATAGGGTCTTGAGGATAGGCGGGCATCTTGATCTGGGAATGCCGGATATTGAGCTTGTTTGTAAGTATTTCATTACAGCCCCGGAGACACAAAGGTGGGATTGGTATATTCATACCCTCTATGGCCAACAAGGGACTACCACAAAATTACCCAAAATGCTAACCGAAGACGATCCTCTGGATTTTGGGCAATTTCATCAAGGGGGATTAACTCGGCGGCGGCTTCGATTTTTATTGGAAAAGATCGGTTTTGAGATATTAGAATCGTTCAATTACGACGGGAATGATACTCCTAGCGTTTGGGTTTTTGCTCAGAAAGTGAGGGATTGATGGCAACCATAAGTTTAGTAATGATTGTAAAGGATGAAGAGAAGGTGCTGCGCCGAAGTCTTGACAGTGTTAAGGCTATCGTGGACGAGTTTGTGATAGTTGATACCGGATCGTCGGACAGCACAAAAGATGTTATCAAGGAGTATGGGCAGTTATACGAGAGGCCCTTTACTAATTTCGTAGAGACAAAGAATGAAGCTCTAAAACTCGCCAACTCAGATTATATCTTGCTACTGGATGCTGATGAATACATCATCGAGGGATTAGAAAAACTAAAGGAGCATGCTGAGGACGGCGTAGAATGTGTATTAGCCAGAATCATAGAGGGTTCGGATAAGGTCGTTTCCAATACTTACTTTCGTCAACGGCTGTGGCGTAACGATGGCCAATGGTACTTTGAAGGCCCGGGTGTCCACGAGATACTTAGTGGGCCAGGCCCGGTAGTTTACGATGGTGAAATCAAAGTGCGTCACGACCATTCACACCGCTCAGCAGAAAGTTATCCTCAGCGGTTTAGGAAGTACGCTGAGATATTGGAAACGTATCTCGTTGAATACCCAAATGAGCCACGAGCAACGTTCTATTTAGCTCGAACGTATAAAGATTTGGAGCAACCGTTGGCGGCCATTACGGTCTATAATCGTTATTTAGCCTTAGATTCGGGGTGGCACGACGAAAGATGGCAGGCAGCTTATGATATTGCTCTCTGTTGGCAAACACAAGGTGAATACGATAAGTGTGAACAGGCGTGTAAAAATGCCATTGCGATTGATCCTCGTCGAGCCGAAGCGTTTAACCTGTTGGGAGAACTTTATTACAATCAACAAGAATGGGACCAAGCCATTCATTGGTATGAACAGGCCCTAGGATTACCTTTTCCAGAAGATATAATTCTCTTTATCAATCCCAGAGCTTACTTTGAGGTACCGATGGATCGCCTCATGCTGTGCTACGATAGGAAAAAACAGTATCGAAAGGCATACGATGCCTGTCAGAGCATTGTTTCTCGGTTGGATTATGTAGATGAACGTCAGGTAAATAATCTTCGCTGGCTCAACGACCAGCTTCATCTAAAGATTTTCTTTGCACTGGGGCAAACCCCTGAGCCGGTCTATGGGGGAATGATCGAAGAAATAGGAGTTGGTGGGTTAGAAACTACCTATTGTGAACTATCTGATGTTTTAGCTCAGATGGGGCACGATGTGTTTGTGTTTTGTCAATGTAATAATGAACATTTATATCGAGGTGTTCGTTTTATACCGTATGAACAATTCATAGCCTATGCACATCTAGCCCCTGACGTAATAATTACATCACGGTGGTTTGAACCGATGTACATATCAGGATTGGAGAAGGCAAAGAAAATCGTTTGGTTACAAGATGCACACTTTGCTGATCCAAATCGACCGGATGCCTTCCAGGTAGCCGATGCGATAGTTTGTTCATCAAGATGGCACAGTCAATATACAATGCAGCGACTACGGCATGGGATAACCCTAGGGAAACTTCATATCATCCCGTTAGGAATCAGAAAGGCTTTGTTCTTCGAATCCCTTCCACGTGACCCGTTAAAGGTGATCTACAGCAGTAACCCTGATCGGGGCCTGTATATCCTAGCTGATATGTGGGCCAAATTATCAGAGAGGATACCGGGTATTCACCTAGCCGTTACTTACGGTTGGGAAGGGCTTAAAACGTGGTCTGCTGATCCATCGTGGCAAGGAAAATTGGCAACTGATAGACAACGTATGATGGATTGGGCTAAAACCGCTGGGAATGTTAGGTTTTTGGGGAGGCTCAGGAAAAAAGAATTGGCAAAGGAGATGTTATCTTCTTCACTTTGTCTATATCCAAATAATTTTTGGGAAACGTACTGCTTGACGGCGCTAGAATCTCAGGCTGCCGGAGTGCCAATGATCACGACTGAAATCGGCGCATTATCAACCACTCTTACACGTGAGGGTAATGTATTTGCTGGCTTTGACCCTTATAGCCTCGAGTATCAAAAGAGATTCATTGAACAGACGGTTCAATTATTATCAAATACTGATGAGTTAAAAGCACTTTCTCAAATCTGTAGGGATTACGTGATGGGTAGCCCTTTGGATTGGGAAGATATAGGTAAAAAATGGGAGAAATTGCTTTGGCGGATAGGCTAATATGTTTGAGAACCTGGCTATCTTTGAAAAGATTTTGGTAACAGGCCCTCAGCGGTCTGGCACAAGGATATGTGCCAAAATGATTGCTGAGGATACAGGCCTCCGCTTTATTGACGAAAAACGCATAAGCGGAACAAATGTTACGGCTTTGAAACGTTTCTCAAACAGTCTTGAATCGGTTGTTATACAATGTCCTGGCTTATGTTATTGTGTTCACGAGTTTTCCTCTCCCACCACAGCAATAGTGTTGATGCGCCGCGCAATCGTTGATATCCTTGTCTCCCAGGAGAGGATCAAATGGGGGAATGGAAAAGATATGTTAGTTTTCTATGGATTACAGGAAGGTACTATCCCTGAAATTAAATATGACTTTTG
>JACKQG010004766.1_pt1 | contig 15509 bp, 14 predicted proteins | sample 8237621 | NCBI WGS metagenome assembly JACKQG01 (sample SAMN15677084, study PRJNA649215) | marine metagenome | biome: marine; feature: Black Sea; material: saline water; isolation source: suspended particulate matter (SPM) from the Black Sea western gyre | collected 2013-06-09/2013-06-10 | depth... | reverse complement strand
AATATCTTGTAGGACTAAATCATCAGGTATTTCATATACACGAGAGACTGCCTCAAATAAGTCTATCCGCCCCCATCCATAATCGTTGTCAGGACCAGCCGCACCTAAATCCACCGCAGTATCTTGCAAAATCTGCTTTATCTGCTCCACCGTGAGAGAGGGATTAGCACTCTTCAACAAAGCAACTCCTCCGGTCACATGCGGACAAGCCATTGATGTTCCTTGAGATCGCCCATATCCTCCAGGGACTGAAGATCTAATGTTCACTCCAGGCGCACTCACATTCGGCTTTATCCCTCCATCTATAGGTGATGGACCTCTACTGCTGAACGAAGCTATATTATCGTTTATGTCTGTCGCTCCTACTCCAAACGATTCTGGGTAGCTCGCCGGCGCGCCAACAGTGCCAGAACCAGGGCCATTATTTCCATTGGCAAAAGCTGGAAATATGTCTAACGCTATCCAAGTCTGAACAACAGAACGATAGAACTGATTTGAACCGTTACTGTCACACCATGAGTTATTCACAACATCTGGAATATCGTCGGTTTCAGGATTGCCATCCGGATCGATTACCCAATCTCCAGCTCTGTATAGCCATTCATCTGTTGCCGATCCACTTGAGTTGAGAGCTTTGCATGCTATCCACTGTGCCCCAGGAGCTACCCCTATCGCTGTCCCACTGGCGCTGTTGCCACAGGCGGTCCCCATCGTATGGGTGCCATGCCAATGGTCATCGTAAGGCGTTGTGAAGGTGTCGTTTATTGCATCATAAAAGTCGTATGAACCACCTCTGAAATTGGCTTGAAGATCAGGATGTATGCCATTCACTCCCGTGTCGATATTTGCGATTATCGTTTCAGCTCCTGTGACACCAAATGCACTCCACACTTCGTTTGCTCTGACTTTTTCTATGTTCCATTCTGCCTGCTGTATCTCTTCCTTAGTTGGAAGTGGGATTTGGATTATGCGATTTAGCCTAACTTCCTTTACATCTGGTCTCGCTGCTATTGCAGTTATTACATTCTTTGTCGCTGCCACAACCAATCCGTTAAAAGCCTTGAATCCTCTGTATCTTTCCACTTTGCCGGCTCCCCTTTGGATTTCAAGAAAAGCTTTCAGCTCTTCCTGGGAATCTTCAGCGAATTGGTATAGAGCTTTTAGCTTGTTCGTCTTACCCTGTATCTGCGCGAGGTCAATTCTCCCTGTAATCTCGACAATAACGGTTATCTTCTCTTCTTCCCCCAAAGCTTCAAGCTTACTTTGGAGGTCAGGTGTAATTTCCCCCGCAGATGATACTTGGTAAATCAGGAAACTAAAAGCCAACATCAGAAATAGAGCTTTGAATCTTATTATTTGGAGTTTCACCTTTTTCACTCCTTTCGTTAACTTTTAATACTTTACACTTTATAGAGTTTAGCGATTCCGATGGTCTCCTATTTGACGTTGATGCTATCAGGAGACACAATTATATTTTCTAATGAAGAGACACGTTTTTTAAGCATTTCATTTTCTTTTTTCAAATCTATCATATACAATGTCAACTCTTCAATCTTCTGTAAGAGTTTAGCCTGCATTTCTCCTACATTCACGCCATTTGCCGCGACTTCTTTAGCAGAGGGAATACCGGGCAAATGCTTGTTCTTTTTTATGCTTTGTTCTAATTCGCTAATTGGCGTGGGTTTGTAATCATCTTCAAAAACAAAATCTGGCCAGCCGTCAAGAGTAACAATAACTTCTTTTGCTGTAATAGTACCGTTGACAGCAAGTTTTGACTGTGGATTCGTCGTCCCGATGCCGACATTTCCTTCACTTGTTAATCTCATTACTTCCGAAGGTGCACCAATATTATCACCAGATTTGCGAACACCAAAGCTGAGAAATCCTATATCCGGACCATATTTCACTATTCCTCCCACAATTCTGGCGTATGCAATTTTATAGACAGGAGGAGGACCGCTTGTGAACTCTATACCCACGCCTGTGTTATCCGCAACTGACCCTGTGTCAAGCCTTAATATGTTCTGCACTGTACCAGGCGCCGGATTACCTAAGATGTGTAATTTATCTTCTGGCTCGCTTGTTCCGATACCAATATTTCCTTCACTTGTTAATCTCATTACTTCCGAAGGTGCATCAATAATATCACCCGATCTACGGACACCGAAACTGAGAAATCCTATATCATGTCCATAGTTAACCATTCCACCAACAACCCTAGCGTATGCAATTTTATAGATAGGAGGCGGACCGCTTGTGAACTCTATACCCACGCCCGTGGGAATTTCTGCAGTTGATCCTGTGTCAAGCCTTAAGATGTTCTGCACGGTACCAGGCGCTGGATTACCTAAGATGTGTAATTTATCTTCTGGCGTGGTTGTCCCGATGCCGATTTTGCCGTCTACATGCAAATCGCCTGTCATCACATCTCCATCAACATTCACATACTTATCCGTAAGTTTGGTTTCACCTTCGTAGAGCTCAGCAGCAACGCCCGGCTTTCCCCAATCATTTACGGCATCTTCTGCACGAAAAGCATATCCCACACTTACCATCCGTTTCCTCTGGTCCATTGTTTCGCCTTCTACAGCCAATTCCATCCATACAGAATCACCATCGAACACCTCTAATGGAATCGGATTTACTTCGCCCAGTAATACACTAAATAACCCTTCATTCACTGTCACATCACGAGGTCCTTCTTCCCAAAGTAGATTTCCCCCAACCTCCGCATCGTATACAGCGAAGGTCATTGAGAAAACCCCGGTCAAAGGCTCGCCAATGCTATCAGTCAATTTTCCCTGATAATTGATTAACTTAGGTACACCGCTACTGGCTGATATTCCTGATGTTCTTGAGGAAATACCATCTAAGATTACCATTATCAATAAACCGATTGCCAATGTTGTAATGATTCTCTTTTTCATGGTAAAAACCTCCAGTTGATAAATAGTTTTACTTACAAAAAAATGGTAGCAGATGTTGTAATAAATATCAACAAAAAATTCACTCAAAAATCATATTTTCCCTAAAATTGATTATTCTTTCTGTGTGCAATATGAGTGATTGATGATAACTGATGTCGAAGGAGAGTACAGGTTTGTTTGCTTTAACCTCTTAACTTTTTGACATCATCCACAATCGCATACAACGCTGGAATTACAAACAAAGTCAGGATTGTAGCTACGAACAAACCCCAGACGATGGTATTTGCCAGGGACATCCAGATAGGCGATTTGCCTCCCAAGCCTACTGTCATTGGCAGAAGCCCAAAGATGGTTGTGATGCTGGTGAGTAGAATAGGTCTGAGCCTTAGACGCCCTGCTTTTAGGATGGATTTCCATCGTCTCAATCCCAAACAAGTTTGGGATTCCGGCGTTTCCCGAAAAAGTTCTGGCTTCCACTGTGTTTCGGGTCGATGTTTATTGATGAAATCGATTAGCACTACCGAATCGTTGACAACGATGCCCGCCAGCGCTACAATGCCAAACATTGTTGCAACGCTAAAAGGCGCATCAATTACCAATAATCCGAACATAGCGCCGATGAAGGCAAATGGTACGGTGAATAAGATAATCAGAGGCTGTACGAATGATTTGAACTGCGCGCCTAAAATTAGGTAAATGAAAATGACGCCAATTGCCAGGAGTTTCTTCATGCTTGCCATTGATTCGTTGAATTCGGCGAATTGACCTCGAAAATCCAAATCGTAGCCGGGGTGTTGACGACTAATTTCTGCAAATCGTCGTTCTATGCATCGGTTGACAGCGACGGCAGTTGTCACGCGTTTGTCCACATCTGCGGAGATGGTGATAGCGCGTTCGCGTTGAAAGCGATGAATGGTGGCATAGCCGCGTTTGACGGCAAATTCTGCGACATCTTTTAGAGGAACGATTGAGCCAGTAGGCGTAAGCAACTTTAGATTTTCTACTTCCTGGCGATTATGTGCTTCGCAGTTCATTAATTCGTAATTCACTCTGCTTACGAGTAGTGAACTTTTCTTTTTCACGTACGCGGAGTGAAGAGTATTTTCCCTAAGTTTTACCACAACATCCACTGCTTCATCATCATCTCTGTATATGGTCGCCACTGCGCCCTCGAATGCTGTACGCACTGCCTGTGCAACTTGTGCGACGCTTAAACCGTAAATTTGCGCTCTATCTTCCTTCAAGCGGATTTGCAGTTCCTCTTTGCCCAAAGAAAAATCGTCACTTACATCGTAGACGCCCTCTATTGCTTTTAGCTCTGATTTGACTAACTCCGCCACGGTTTCCAATTCATCCAGTCGAGCGCCCTTCACCTTCAGGGATACAGCCTTACCCGCAGGTGGGCCAGTGTCTACTTTCGCGAATTCTATATGGTCGATGCCCTCAATATTTTGTGTTTTGCGACGCAAATCGTCCAGGATTTCATCAAGGCTCCTTTTTCTGTATTCAGGTTCTACCAAATCGACAACAACTTGCCCGATGTTAGACCGCCAATATTCGAATGTCTCTGTCTGTACAAAACCTGCATTGGCAATCACACCCTCTACTTCGGATTTCGGCAACTCCAATGCAAGCCTTTCTATTTTTCTGACAATTTCATCGGTAGCAGCTAATTTTGTGTTTGGAGGCATCCATATCTGCACATAAAGTAGTGATATTTCATCGGTGGCGAATAGCTCCATTCCTTGAAATCGGATTACGAACGCGCTGCCCACTGCGCACAAAATAAGCGTGAAAACTACGAGATATCGCCAGCGCAAAGCTGATTTAAGAATGCGGATGTAGGCATTTACCACTGGCGTGAAAAAACGATTCGATAGACGTTTGGCGGTTCTCTTTTTGCCCCATTCAGCAATATGGGCTGGCAAAATGAAGAAGACTTCAAACAATGAGGCAGCTAAAGCTAAACTTACCACGATGGGAACAATCTTCATGAATTTTCCTATGATACCGGGGATAAACGTTAAAGGTAAGAGCGCGGCTATGGTGGTAAGCGACGATGTGAAAACTGGGCTGGCGACTTCGCTCACTCCGCTAACCACAGCTTGAGTTGGGGGTGTGCCTCTTTGAATATGACGATACACGTTTTCCGTAATTACGATGGCGTCATCAACAATCATTCCCAGTACAAGAACCAATCCGAACAACGATTCGCTATTGAGGGATTCACCAATCCTATCCATGAAGATGAAAGTAGCCGCGAAAGTGACTGGCATACCCAATGCGACAAAGAGAGCATTACGCCAACCCAGAAATAGATACAATACCGCCAGCACAAGGACAATGCCGATTATTGCGTTGGATTGCAGGATACCCAGAGTTCTTTTGATTATCACAGAGGTATCCGCTATCAAAGCAATCTTTGCGCTCGGCGGCAAACGCTGTTCCTCATAGTTCTTTTTGATTTGTTTGATTTCGTCGATGATAGCTATTGAGCTGCCTTCAGGTTTTTTGACAACCACCATGCTGATGGCTTTCTTGCCATCCAAGCGCGACAGGGTTTTCGGTTTTTCATAAGTGTCTGAAACAGTCGCCAGATCTTTGATGCGAATGTGTCTTCCACTGGGATGCCATCGGACGATGACATTTTTGATATCTTTGATTTTCTCAAATTCCCCAAGCGTGCGCAGAAGATATTCCTCTCTGCCTGATTCTATTGTTCCGCCTGGGACATTCAAGTTTCTTGCAGCCAACCTCTGAGCGACTTGAGACAAGGTGATATGGTAGCGGTCAATCTGATATTGGTCAACCTCGACCCAAATCTGTCTGTCACGTACACCGCTAACTGCTATGCTGGATACTCCTTTAATGTCGAGTATATCGTCTTCCAGGTCATCCGCGATTTTTAATATCTGCTTTTCAGGAATATCTCCGCTTAGGACAACATCAATCATCGGTATCCATTCACTGGTTTTTAATTCAACGACATCGGGGAATTCCGCATCTTGTGGTAAATCGCCGCGCGCTTTGTCCACCTCTGTGCGCAAATCTTGGAACACTTTATCGAATCTGTCTGTGCTCATCCGCTCAAATTTTACGCTAGTTATTGAGATGCCTTCCGACGACAGAGACGTAATCATGTCAATTCCGTCTACGTCTGCAATTTCGTCTTCAATGGGTTTTGTAATTAAATTTTCTACCTCTTCAGGTGAGGCGCCCACATAGCGTGTGGTAATCAACGCCCAATTGAAAGACATCTCCGACACTAATTCTCTAGGCAAAGTAATGAACGAATATGCGCCAATCACAATCACAGCAATCATAATCATGTTGGCGAACACAGGATTTTTGATGGCAAGTTTAGAGATAGGCATTTTAATTCCTTAGACCTTTAGAGTTACAAATTATTGTGGCGCAGATTTCCCAACCTGCGTGTTTCTATTGACAAAATATAATCGTTATGATATCATACAACCTCACGTAGGAAAATTCAACTAAAATTAGTCAGGTTTATTAACATGCGAATAATTTGCTGTGCTGATATACATGGCGATTTTTCAACTTTTGAACTGCTGAAGGATTTTGTCAATAACAGGGAAAAAACTATCGACTTAATTACTTGTTCAGGTGATGTAATCCTTCAAACCTTCAATAATAACGAAAGCAGAAAGTTCAATTCTGTTTCCACTGCGTTGTGGCGAGTGAGACATTCGGCATGGTCAAATCTCACTTTGGGAGAATTTGCGAACCGAATCATTTCCGGTAGCAAGAAATCTAACCAAATTAATGGTTTAGCGAAGAGGTACCTGGAATTTCTGGAAATAGCATCGAAGCGTATGTGCGCTCAATATAAAGAATTTAGGGAACTGCTTGACAAGATTGAACTGGAAGTTTTGATGGTGCCTGGTAACTACGATTGTCATTTTATGGCAGATTATTTTGAGGATGAATATATTCACTTAAAGACGAAAATCATCAAAGAGTTAACATTTGCTGGATACGGTGGAGCAAATGTTGTACCAGCACACATTCCTGAAGATTTACTTGTCGCTTACAACGAAGGACAAACGTCAAAGGGATTCATTTCAGAGCCGTATTCATTCCTGTCATCACAAAGCCCTGATGTCGCTATTGTTCATACCCCGCCGTATGGTTATTGTGATGTCGTAGGCGTTGGCATGAGTATGATATCCGATGGCGACAACAGCGGCGGGCATACTGGCAGTATGGGGATAAGAGTCTATGTTTTAGAACAAAAGCCGACTTTGGTCATTTCTGGGCACATCCATGAGGCTATGGGAGTAGAAAAGCTCAAAGACAGCTATGTGATAAATCCCGGCAATCTTGGCAGATTTTATAACCGAGATTATGGAACTTTTATGGAGGTAGAGCTTGATGGCAGCGGTAAATTTTCATCGGCTGTCTTGTATCGGATTGATGGACAGCATGGTTTTATCAAGGTTGTAGAGAAATTCAGAGGAGGCTAAGTGGCAAAATGGTAAAGGGCTAATGGGCGATTGCCTTCTTGATATTTTGCCTCTTGACCTTTAGCCAAATATTAAATGAAAAAAGGATTTATTTTTCTTTCAGCAGCGGCTTTTGCCTGGGGTTGGCCGAATATTTTGATAAAACTGCTGAGTACGGATTTTGACCCTGTGACTCAAGCGTTTTTCAGGTATCTTTCGGCTGGGATAACGGTGTTTATCTTATGTTTCATTTTTAGCCGTCAGAAATTGGTCGTCGCGCGCAAAAATTTGAAAATGCTTGTGGTTCCAGTGGTGATTGTCACTGCCCACCAAATCACCTACGTGAGCGGCGTTTATTTGACTTCGGCTGTATCGGCAAGTCTAATAGCCAAACTTAACGCGATATTCATTCCTGCAATTTCATTCATTGTTTTAGTTGAAGAGCGTCATATTATTAGAAACTCCGCTTTCCTTAGTGGGACATTTTGTGCTTTAATTGGAGTTGTAGGTGTTATATTCGGAAAAGGATATTCCCCTGGCGACAGCGCGAATCTCGGCGCCGTGGTGCTTATTTTCAGTATGCTGTTATGGAGCGTATACGCTGTCATGATAAAACGGGTCGTTGCTCGCATTGACCCGTTAGCGATTACTGCGACGGTGCCGCTAATGTCATGCGTATTATTCCTTCCTATTGTCGCCTTCCGTGGAAATATTCATCGTATTGTTGAAGTCTCAATGAACTCAAGACTCTTATTGTTCGGTTCAGGACTCATCGCCATCGGCATGGGAAATGTCTGCTATTACAGTGCGCTCAAACATATTGGCCCATCAATAGCCTCTAGCTTTCTTTTAGTCACACCGCTGCTAACAGGAGTTTTATCATTTTTCATTTTAGGCGAAAAACTTACCAGTATACAATTAGTTTTCAGCGCATTCTTACTATTTGGATGTCTTCTGATAACTCGTGTGAAACGTCAAGAGTGACTTGTGAAGTACCTCCTGAGATTTTAAAATTCAAGGGTTGACAACTTCCTCAATATTTGTTATACTTTATACTTACGCTAATTTTCTATCGGTAATTGTGGCGTGAACGATTGTGATGATTGTAAGGAGAACAAATAATGTATACGATATGTGCAATATGTGGTAAGCAATATCGAGTTGCTGTTAACGATTTAGTTGATGTTGATAAGTTAGACAAGCCTGTGGGAGAAACAGTTGAAATTAATAATGTGATTTTGTTCGCGGGAGATGATGGCGATGTGCAAGTGGGTTCGCCGTATTTAGAGGATATTGCAGTTGTCGGTCAAGTTATAGAACATGGTAAAGATAAAAAAATTATTGTTTTCAAGTCGAAACGCAGAAAAGGTTATAAACGGAAGAGCGGACACCGACAACAATATACACGATTACGAATTGAAGAGATTAGACAAAAAGGCGTAGCAACCGCAGAAGATATACAAGAAGAGACAGCAGCAGTTGAAGAAGTTGCATGAACATTAAATCAAAAATCATTTTTCTAAACTCGACAGGGAAGCGTCGAAATATGAATTTCGACCTACATTTTGAGACCGGAGGTGAGTAAAAATGGCGCATAAAAAAGGCGGCGGTAGTACTCAGAACGGAAGAGATAGTATAGCTAAAAGGCTAGGTGTAAAGCGATTTTCAGGCAATTACGTTACAACGGGTAGTGTTCTCGTCAGACAGCGTGGGACTAGATTACATCCAGGCAAAAATGTTGGGAGAGGTGGCGACGATACTTTATTCTCACAGATTGATGGTTACGTGTGGTTTGAACGAAAAGACAGAAAACGCAGAAAAGTCAGCGTTTACCCGGAGTTGCCCATTGCTGTTTAATCTAGATACATAGAAACCGAGTTTTTCAGAAAAAACTCGGTTTCTGAACCGAAAGCCCCGTAACCCCATCGGGGCTTTCTTTTTTTCAAGCTTGAAAGGCTGATGGAAAGATGGATAAAGCCAGAATATACGTCAAAGGCGGAGATGGTGGCAACGGTTGTATTAGCTTCCGACGTGAAAAGTACGTTCCCAGAGGAGGGCCGAATGGCGGCGATGGAGGAAATGGCGGAAGTATAATTCTTCAAGCCACAGAAAGCCTTACGACGTTAATTGACCAGGTTTATAGCCAACAATATAAAGCAACACGTGGACAGCACGGCAAAGGCAAACTCATGCACGGCAAAGATGGCGATGATAAAATTGTCAAAGTGCCGCTGGGAACTATCGTCCGAGATGCGGATACAGGTGAACTATTAGTTGACCTTACGGAGCCAGGTATGCAGATTTTAGCCGCCAAAGGCGGACAAGGCGGTAAAGGAAATACTAGCTTCAAAAGCAATACGAACCGCGCGCCGAGGGTTGCGGAAAAGGGCGAACCAGGACATGAGCGTTGGCTCAATTTGGAATTGAAACTTATCGCTGATGTCGGATTAATCGGTTATCCAAATGTAGGCAAATCATCAATTCTGGCGCGGACTTCTGCTGCCAAACCGAAAATCGCAGACTATCCTTTTACGACCCTGTCACCGAACTTAGGAGTAGTGCGTCTCGGTTATGAAAAAAGTTTTGTCCTCGCGGATATTCCTGGCTTAATCGAAGACGCACATAAGGGAGTAGGATTGGGAGATGATTTCCTACGCCACATTGAACGTACTAAAATGTTGATTCATGTTATAGATGCCGCCTCGCTCGAAGGACGAAACCCAATCGAAGATTATAAAAAAATCAACCAGGAATTGCTACTATATGACCCCAAATTAGCCAGGTTACCGCAGCTTATTGCCCCAAATAAAATAGATATGCCCTCCGCTCAAGCTAATCTGCCCAAATTACAAGAATATTTTGGGAGAAAGAAAATCTATCCCATATCCGCGCTGACAGGTGAGGGAGTAAGCAGTTTGATGAATGCCGCCTTCGGTTTGCTCCAGAGGGTTAACCAAAAACTAAAGCAAGAAGAAGAGAGCAAACCTCATAAAATGGAGCCGAAAAAATATACCCGTAAACCTCAACTTGAGATTATCCCAAAGGATGGAAAATTTATCGTCAAAGGCGAGCATGTGCGCCGCGCTGTCCTTATGACGGATATGGAAAACCCAGAAGCGCTCATTTTGCTACATCGCAAGTTAAAAAATATGGGCGTTATCAACGGACTTTCAAAAATGGGAGTCAAAGATGGAGATACAGTACAAATCGACAAAATCGAATTTACTTTCAGCACCGACGGAATACAAACAGAAATTTAACCGCCAAGAATTCCTTCAATCGGTAAAACGAATCGTAGTAAAAGTTGGAACAAGTAGTCTAATAACGAAAGATTTCAAATTAAATAAAGAGGGGCTTGATAATCTTGCCGCTGATTTAGTCTCAGTCAAACAATCTGGAAGAGAAGTGATTCTTGTAACATCTGGCGCCATTGGCACAGGTGTAGGACGCATCGGATTAAAACATCGTCCACAGGATATCCCCAGCCAACAAGCCGCCGCAGCCGTCGGACAGAGCTTACTGATGTCAGCTTACGAAGAACGATTTCGCAGATACAATCTACCAATCGCACAGATGTTATTGACCCAAGACGACCTGAGAAATCGAAAACGCTACACTAATGCAAGCAATACTTTACATGCGCTGTTGCGATACGGGGTAATTCCCATCATCAACGAAAATGATACCGTTGCAGTCGAAGAGATTAAATTTGGAGACAACGATACCCTGTCGGCTTTGGTGACAAATCTGGCGGATGCAGATTTATTGCTCATACTTTCAGACACTGACGGCTTCTACACAGATGACCCGCGGAAAAATGCGACAGCGAAACTCATCAACATCGTCCCGACGATTAACGCGGAATTAAAAAAAGCAGCCGGCAAAAAAGGCAGTGCCGTCGGTACCGGCGGGATGGAGACAAAACTCAAAGCGGCTCAAATTGTAACAGGTTCAGGTGTAAACATGGCGTTGGCGAATAGCTTTGTCGAGAAGGTGGTCAGCAGACTTTTGGATGGTGAAGAAATTGGTACACTGTTTTTGGCAGAAGGTGAAAGAAAATCAGGTTGGAAGCGGTGGATAGCGTATTCACTCCCAATCAAAGGCACTTTGCAGGTCGATACAGGCGCATACATCGCCCTTACAGAACACGGAAAGAGTTTGCTACCGTCCGGATTGATAAATGTCACCGGCAATTTTAAATTCGGCGATGCCGTTAGTTGCTTGGACGATGATGGCAGTGAATTCGCGAGAGGGCTTGTGAACTATAATGCTAATGAAGTGAATAGAATTAAAGGTAAACGAACTGGTGAGATTGAAGGCATTTTGGGACATAGGCATTACGATGAGGTAATTCATAGGGATAATCTGGTGATTCTGCGAGAGAATTTTTAAGATACCAAATTCCTTTCGTATTCCCCATTAGAAAAGGGGGTCAGGGGGTTGTATAAAACTATGAAGATTTACTATAATCCAAAGCTCAAGGCATTATCAAGGAAACTCCGAAACAACAGTACTCTCTCTGAAGTATTACTCTGGAATCAGTTGAAATCGCGAAAGATGAGAGGCTATCAATTCATGCGGCAGAAACCTATCGATAACTATATTGTAGATTTTTACTGCAGTAAATTGAAACTCGCGATAGAAATTGACGGTGAAAGTCATAGTGAAAGATCCAAAGAAGATTAAATAAAACAGAGGCGACTGGAATCACTGGGATTATCTTTTTTGCGGTTTTATGATTCTGATGTGAAGAAGAATTTTGACGGTGTGCTAATAACTATTGAAAATTGGATTGAAAAATTTGAGTTGAATAACTCGCAAGTTCATGAAAAACAACCCCCTAAATCCTCCTTTATTAAGGGGGACTTTTAGAATTGAGCTTATCAAGGGGAACTTTTGACATTTGACTTAGCTTAATGCTTATGGGGTAAGAGCCCCGAGATAACCGCATATCAATTGTAGGAAAATTATAATGAGTGCCATATCTTATGATAAACTTCAAGAGGCTTACAGAAAGGTCACAGGGCGTGGTCTAAATTTCAACAATATAACCGAAAGCCTTCAAGTGGCTCTGAAAGAAAAGAAAACGTTGGATACTAAAAAATTTGCAAAACTTCCTCTTGAAGAAGCGGCTGCTTACCTGGAAGCACATAGGCTGCCCAAAAAAGAAGTGATAAAAATGTTGGAAAAGGAATTGGCTGATTTTGAAAATCAGTATGATATGCCATCGGATGTTTTCATGGAGAAGTGGCGTAAATTTGAATTAGACGAGGAGTATGAGTTTTTTATATGGGAAAGTTCTTATAAAAAGTATCTCCAACTTAATAGGAAAAATAGTGAGGTGAAAAACTATGCCTGCGAATCTTACGCCGCAATATCTCAAGGTAAGAAAACAATATGAGATTGCTAAAACCACTGAAGAAAAGGTAGCAGCACTAAATGAGATGCTTGCTATCATTCCCAAACACAAGGGTACGGATAAACTGCGCGCTTCACTTCGATCAAATTTATCGAAGCTAAAAAAGGAAGAACAACAAAGTCGCAGCAAGGGGGGAAGACGAACTGATGAATATCACATCAAAAGACAGGGACCTGGTCAAGTCATTCTGGTAGGCGCGCCAAATGTGGGAAAATCAAAAATTTTAGGTGCTTTGACGAACGCCAGTTCTGAAGTCGCGGATTATCCATTCACAACGCAGAAACCGATTGTGGGAATGATGCCTTTTGAAAATATTCATATTCAGTTAGTCGATACACCTCCTGTAATTGAAGGTTCAATACAGCCGCAAATCGCTGAGATTATTCGACATACCGATTTAGCGTTGCTCGTTGTCTCGTTGGGCAGTGATGACGCTTTGGAAGAGATAGAATCCGTGAGAAGTGGTCTGGAACAAGACCATGTTAAACTTACTATGGAAGCGTTTGAAGAGGACAAAATTGAAGAATATTCCGAGGAAGAATTGTTGCTAAACCGTGTAAAAGCAATAATTTTAGGCAATAAAAATGATTTGGAAAATGCTTCGGAGCGACTGGACGTATTAAGTGAATTATATGCCGAAGAATTTCCCGTCATGGCAATTTCTGCGGAAACCGGCGATGGATTAAATCAATTGAGAGAGCAGATATACAAATTACTGAATGTTATTCGCGTCTATACTAAAGCACCTTCTAAACCTGCCGATAAGACTGACCCAATAATTCTCCCTAAAGAGAGTACGGTAATCGACGCCGCAGAACAACTTCACAAAGATTTCGCAAGTGAATTGAAATTTGCCCGAATATGGGGACAAGGTAGATATGACGGACAAAGTGTGAGTCGGGATGAAATACTAAGGGATGAGGATATTTTGGAATTTCATTTATAGCGAAGTTATTTCTTAGGCAAGTTTCCAGGAGAGGAGTGATGATGATGTCCTTAGTCAAAGTAACAGAGAACTACCAGGTTACTATCCCTGCTAATGTTTGTGAAAAACTGGGAATCTCTTTAGGTGATTACCTGGAAATTGTAGAGACACCTGAAGGTGTTCTTTTTAAACCACAGAAGGTAGATAACGATGCTTGGTTCTGGACGGAAGAATGGCAGAAAAAAGAGCGCGAGGCTGACGAGGCTATTGCTAAAGGAAAGATGGTTGGTCCTTTTGATAATATTGATGATGCATTGAAAGCATTAAAGGCGGCAAAGCGATGAAACTTTACTTCACTGAACCCTTTATCGAAGATTATCATGAACTTCCTGAAAATCTTCAGAGACGTGTAGATAAACAATTAGGATTCTTGTTACACAATTTGAGACATCCGTCCCTCAGAGCGAAAAAAATAGATTCTCGTCGTGGAATTTGGAGGGCGCGTATTACGGATGCTGTCCGATTTACCTTTCAGATCGAAGGCGATACCTACATACTCCGCAGAGTGGGTGGGCATGATGAAACATTGCGGAGTCCTTGATGAAATCTAGCACTCCAAGGGTTTGTTACCGTTTAGGTGCAGAGCAATGCTGTTCCATATTTCTTTGAGTAGCAAGACTTGTCTCGCACAGAATCCGGGATTTGTACGAGCAGATTGGGTTGGAGAAGGATGTTGCCGAAGAGGAAGCGTCGATTATGGAGGTTCGGCGTCGGATGGGAACGGAAGTCGGAATGTGACCACGAAAGACGCGAAATATGAAAGTCGGAAGGTAATATGTAAATCAAAATTCATCAGTCAAAAAGGAGAATAAACAATGGATAAACTTACAACGGATGTCAAAAAATATGCGCAGGAAACTTTGGGCGCGCGGCTTGTCGGAGTTGCTTCTGTGGATAGATTCGCTGAAGCGCCGAGGGGGCATAGACCCGATGACCTGTTGCCCGGCGCGCAGGCTGTCGTCGTGGTTGCGTTGCCCATTTTGAAGTCGCTGTTGAATTGGCGTGGGATGTTGAAGAATTCGGAGGTCATCCCGGAAAAGGTCGAATTGCCGTCTGGTGAGATGTTTGAAGCGCGGACGGCGATTGAGAATCACGTCTACGGAAGGTGTTGCTACGAATCCATCAACAACGAACTTCAGCGGATAACCATGCACACAACGTTCTTTTTGGAAGAAGCGGGGTATGAATCCACGTACATGCCCATCACCTACGGCGCGACGTTCCATCAAGTCCGTGGGCCGATTCCCGGCAAATTTGGGCCATTTTCGCATCGGCATGCAGCAGTCGCGGCGGGTTTGGGCGAATTGGGCATCAACAACCTGTTGCTGACTGAAAAATTCGGTGCCAAACAGCGGATAGGTTCTATCATCACCACGGCGCAGTTGGAACCTGACCCCATCTATGAAGGCAAATTATGCCGCGGCGAGGAGTGTTTAATTTGCGTGGAAGAATGCCCGTTAGATATTTTTGGCGAGAGACGTAGTTTCCAGATGCTTGGCAAGGAAATGCCCCTGGCGTCAATGAACAAAGATAATTGCGTTGGTGCTGGCATCAAGTGCGGAGGGGTATGTATGCGTGTGTGTCCAGCGGGAAAATAGAAAGAACAGAAACCGAGTTTTTCGCAAAAAATCTTAGTTTTGATTTCAGTTCCAAATAAAAATCAAAACGAAACTCGGTTTCTATGTATCCTTTATGCAGCCTGCATTTTATTG
>JACKQG010004765.1_pt1 | contig 15512 bp, 9 predicted proteins | sample 8237621 | NCBI WGS metagenome assembly JACKQG01 (sample SAMN15677084, study PRJNA649215) | marine metagenome | biome: marine; feature: Black Sea; material: saline water; isolation source: suspended particulate matter (SPM) from the Black Sea western gyre | collected 2013-06-09/2013-06-10 | depth... | reverse complement strand
AGGAGGGGGTGATCGTCACCTCGCTGGTGGCGTAGGAGGCCCCGTGCAGCTCGCGCGGGCAGTCCTGCTCCCGGGTGGAACCGGCGAAGGTCCAGTCGTTCACGCGCTCGAGTTCGACGGCGCAGCCCTCCTTGACGCTGAGGTTCGCGGGGGACAAGGCGTCGAAGCGCGCGGGATCGTTCCAGGCGCCGACCATGGCCGCCTCGTCCGGCAGGAGGTAGATCTCGCTGGAGAAGGCCAGGTCGTTGAGGCGTGTCAGGTGGTAGACGCGCTGGCGGTACGGCTTGTCCCGGCTTTCGGCCGCGGCCTGCTCGACGTAGAGCCACACGCCCTCTTCGTTCATGGGCCAGATGCGCACCGTCTCCAACGTGATGTCGTGGTACTCGGGATCCCGGTCGGCCTGCTCGGCGCTCGAGAAGGAGCCGACGAGACACTGGGCCAGCATCAGCACTTCCATGTCGGGGGCCGCCGGCGCCTTGTAGTCGTAGAACTTGTCGCCGAGACCGCCGCAGCCGGCGAAGGCGGTCAGCAAGCCCGCCAGCAAGATGGTACGGATCACGATCTTCATCTCTAACTCCGTCGTCACGAGGTTCATGCCGCTGGTCGCACTCGTAAATGTGCTGCTTCGGGGCCTTTCTGTCCACCCCCTTATGACGCTTGTCTTGGCTCCGCGCCGGGTCTAGGGTAGGCGGCGAATCAATCACGGAGGGAGGCGGAGTGTCCGAGCTGAACCCGAAGCGCGCCGATCCGCGCCGTGCAGTTACCTGGCGCCTGGCCCTGATCGTCATCCTGTGCTGCGCGGCCGCCTGGCCCCTGCGCGCCCTCATCCCGTGGGTGCCCGCCCTTCTCTTCGGCGCGGGCTGGACGGCGGCGGCGCTGTTCCTGCTGCAGGAATCGGCCGTGCGCCGGCTCTGGATCGTCTACCTGGCCCTGACCCTGCCCATCCTGCTGCTCTCCGGCGCCGATCCCACCGGACGCTACATCGCCGTCGCCCTCAACTTCTGCTTCCTCATGTTGCGCCGGCATCGTCCCTGGCGGCATCTCTCCTCGGCCAAGCGCGCGGCGGCCTTCTTCCTCGGCCTGGTCGCCAGTTTCCTGTTGTACTGGGACTGGGTCTGGCCCGACACCGGAGAGCTGGGCTGGTTCACGGGCTTCGTCTCCAACTTCGCGCGAACCTGCCTCGGTTCGCTGCGGTTGTTCTGGATCTTCTCCCTGCTGCGCCTGCTCTTCGGCGTCCGGCTGCACTTCCTGCGCCTGCGCCCCAAGCTGGCGGTCATGGGGGCCCTGGTCGCCGCGATTCCCCTGCTGCTGCTGACCGCCTTCGGGCTGGTCGCGCTCTACGGAGCCATGGGCGGCGTCACCACCGCGCGCGGACGGGACGTGCTGCAGGACTGGGCCGCCAATCCGGCCGCCATCCGCCACGCCGCCGACGGGGTCGGCTTCGTCTGGAGCGACGGCCGCGCCCTGGGCAGCCCGCCGGCCTGGCTGGACGACTTCCGGACCACCCTGTCGCTGCCGGCGCCCGCGCCGGGCGAGGAGGTCGCCGACGCGCGCGGCATGCACCTGACCATCGCCGGCGAGGAGCAGCTCGTCCGCACGGGGGCCTGGACACCGGCGGACACGGCGGCCGTCTTCCGCGTCGCCGGGGAGCTGTGGCTGCTGGAAGTGAGCGATCTCGCCGCCGGCGGGCCGCGCATCACGGGCGTGCCCCTCGACACGGGGGTGCTCGACCACCTGTCCGCCCTGCTGCGGGCCGACGTGGGCATCGTCGTGGACGCCGACGATCTGGCGGACGCCGACGGGGAGGCCCCGCTCGATTCCCTGCTGGCGAGCGTGAAGCTGCAGGGCGCCTACCGGGACTCCTCGGGCACCTCCTTCTGGCGACGCTCGCTCTACTTCGGCGGCGCCCAGGTGCCGCTGATCGCCCTGGCGGACGACCACTTCGCCTTCGGCGACTTCCTGATGCACGTGAAGGTGCGCCTGACGGACCTGGGCGGCGAGTTCACCTCGGGCGAGAACAACTTCAACCAGGCGGTGCTGGTCATCCTGGCCCTCATCGCCGGCATGCTCCTGCTGATCCAGGCGGTGGCCGTCTTCCTCGGCCTGCGCATCACCAACGGCATCACCTCGGCCGTCAGCGCGCTGCGGACGGGTACGCAGAGGCTCGCCGGCGGCGATCTCGAGACGCGCATCCACGTGCCCAACGAGGACGAGTTCGGCGACCTGGCCGACTCCTTCAACGAGATGGCCGTGGCGGTCAAGCTGGGCCGCGAGGAGGCCGTGGCCCGCGAGCGGCTCGAGAAGGAGCTGGAGACGGCCCGCGCCATCCAGGAGCGGCTGCTGCCCCACGAGATGCCGTCGCTGCCCGGCTTCGAGATCACGGGCGCCAGCATTCCCAGTCTGCAGGTGGGCGGCGACTATTTCGATTTCCTGGACCTGGGCGACGGCCGGCTGGGCGTGGCCATCGGCGACGTCTCCGGCAAGGGCATCCCGGCGGCGCTGCTCATGTCCAATCTGCAGGCATCCCTGCACGGGCAGGTCCTCCATCCGGGCCGGATCTCCGCGGTGGTGCGCCGGGTGAACGACCTGCTCGTGAAATCCACCGATCCCCACATGTTCGCCACCTTCTTCTACGGGCTGCTCGACCGCGGAACCGGGGTCTTCACCTACACCAACGCCGGCCACAATCCGCCTCTGCTGCGGCGGGGCGACGGAGAGATAGTCATGCTGGAGGCCGGGGGGCTGCCCCTGGGCATGCTGGAGGATGTCGATTTCGTCCAGGACGCCGTGACCATCGAGCCGGGGGACGCCCTGCTGCTCTTCACCGACGGCATCACCGAGGCGGTGGGACCGCTACCGGACGGCAGCGTCCCGGAGGACGAGGACACGGTCGACGCCATGTTCGGGGACGAGCGCCTGGTCGACCTGCTGGCCGCGTCCCGGGGCAGCAACGCCTTCGAAATACGCGAGACGGTCCTGCGGGCCGTTTCCGACCATACGGCGGGCGTACCTCAGTCCGACGACATCACGCTGGTCGTGGTCACCCGATCGGGATCCTGAAGGAGGGCCGCCGCCGGAAATTGCCGTGGGGCGAGCGATTCCGTACATTCCAACGCACGGATGCACGCGTACGCGAAAACTGGCGCGGCTGCGTGCCATGTGGTATTTTCAAGCGAGCTTGTCTGGACGCGCTCCGGCCGCTCGGGCCGTGTTGTTTCCTCATGAATCTCCACAGGGGGATCGTCGATGATGAGAGTCGTTCTCTTGCGCTCACTTTCGGCCGTGCTGCTGCTCGGCCTGTTCACTTTCCTGGGCTGCGACTCGAAGACGCCCACGGGCGGTGATGCCGGCACCGGCACCATCGGCGTCTACCCCCGCCCGATCACCGTCGCCTTCCCCTGGCAACTGACGGGCCCCGGCGGCTACGTCCTCAACGGCGACGGCGACGAGGTCATCGAGAACCTCGATCCGGGTCAATACGAGCTGACCTGGCAGGGTGTCAGCGGCTGGTTCCTGCCGACGACGAACCCGGTCACCAAGTCGCTCTCCGGCGGCGCCGTCACCACCTTCTCCGGCACCTACCGCCAGCCCAGCACCGAACCCGAGCCCGGCCAGGTGCAGATCAATCCCGATCCCGACGACATCGCCGCGCCGTGGACCCTGACCGGGCCCGACGAGCTGGTGGAGACCGGCAACAGCGATACCCTCTTCGAGGACATGCCCGGCGGCGACTATGCGATCACCTGGGGCGACGTGGACGGCTACACAACGCCCCTGCCCCAGATGCTGACCCTCGAGGAGGGGGACGGCATCACCTTCGCCGCCACCTACCAGTCGCAGGAGTCGTCGGCGCTCCTGATGCTGCCGGTCGAGCCGGGCTCCTTCAAAATGGGCAGCCCCCTTCAGTCGGCCGTCGACCCCTACGAGTGGCCCCAGCACACGGTGACCCTCACGCGTCCCTTCGAGGTCTCCTCGACGGAGGTCACCTGGGCCCAGTACACGCGCCTGATGGGCGCCAATCCCAGCCACTACCATGATCTCTGCCCCGCCTGCGAGGTGTCCCACCCGATCGAGAGCGTCGACTGGCTCGACGCGGTCACCTTCTGCAACGAGCTGTCGCAGGACGAGGGGCTCACGCCCGCCTACGACATCGTCGGGAACGACGCGACCTGGGACCAGTCGGCGGACGGCTACCGCCTGCTGACCGAGGCGGAGTGGGAGTACACCTGCCGCGCCGGCACCCAGTCCGATCTCGCCAACGGCAGTCTCACCTACACGCCCAGCAGCTGCGACTACGACGAGCGGCTGACGGTCATCGGCTGGTACTGCAACAACTCGGGCTACCAGCCCCATCCCGTGGGCGAGCTGGATAACAATCCGTGGGGCTTCTACGACATGCACGGCAACGTCTGGGAATGGGTCTGGGACTGGTCCGGGACCTACGACCACGTGCCGGTGATCCTCGGCGACTTCTACTACCTCGACGGCTACGTGGAGAGCCGGGGCAGCCTGTCCGTCATCCAGTTCCTGCAGGACTTCGGCGACGGACTGCTGATCCGCCTCACGGAAGTCGGCTCCAGCTTCAACATCGCGAATCTCGACATCGAGACCAGCGAGGTCACCTTCGCCTACGCCGATTTCGCCGGCGAGGTGAACCTGCGGATCAACAACGACACCCGCTATGACGGCGTACTCACGGACTTCCCGTCCGCCATCGCCCCCGGCGTCACCATGGCGGTCACGGCCGAGCAGTTCATCGACGCCGCCTTCGGCGAAGGGGTCAAGGGCATGATCACCCTGACCGGCCTGGTCACCAGGGTGGCGATCGGCGGCGAGATCCTGCTGCTGGACGACATGAACCTGGTGGACAGCGGCACCGGCCAGTACGACCTGGACCGCCTGGTCAACTTCAACACCATGAGCCTGGGCTACGTCTATCGTCCGAACGTCGGCAGCATCCCCGTGCCGATCCTCGTGGCCTGCGCCGTCACCGATCCGATCGGGCCCACGTCGGGTTCCATCCACATGATGCGCGGCGGCGGCTATGGCAACGGTGCGCGCACCTGCCGCTCGGCCACCCGCAGCCTGCCCGACAAGGGCAGGTACACGGGCTTCCGCGTGGCCCGCTATACCGACTGATCGCCCGGCGATTCCGTCCCGTTCCTCCCCCCGGCGCCGCTCCCGCGGCCCGGGGGGTTTTCATTAGGCCCCCCACGTTGGCACGGGGGTTGCTTGATGATTTGTCAGATATCGGGTATAATAAAAGGCTGGAGGCATATGCAAGGGGGGCTGCACGGGTCCCGACCTGTTCCGCGGGAGATTGCACCATGAGATTCAAGTCGTCCCTGATCTTCTCGTTGTTGATCCTGGCCTGCGCCGTCCAGGCGCAGCCCGTCTTCCAGGTGGGCAACCTGAACCCGCCGATGCCGCCGTCGGTGGAGTTCATCCACACGGGCCTGGAGGACTACGCCTATCTGATCTACCCGCCGGATCAGGGTTCGTGTACGGAGGGCGGCTTCGAGCTGGTCGCCATCCACATGTACCTGGAGCTGACGGCCAACCAGGTGCCGGTCACCTTCACGGTTTCGGGCGCCCTCGCCCAGGCCGACTGGGATCCGTCGCTCAACGAGTTCGTTCCCGGCCCGTTCATCTGCGAAGGTCCCGACGAGATGTACCACATCGAATTGCCCGGCATCTACGTGATCACGGTGCCCATGCAGGACAGCTGCGGCTGCCAGGCCTTCGACGAGCACTACTTCCTGGTCATGAGGTTCCACACGCCCTTCGAGGCCAACCTGCCCATCGACGGACTGCCGCAGCCCGGCATCGTCTACAACGACAAGGGCGCCGGCTGGCTCGACATGATCGACTACGACAAGACGGCCGGCGGCAAGGTCATCATCTGGGGCGACACCGTGTGCTGCACGTACTCCGTGGGCAACGAGGCGGGTACCTGGAGCGGGATCAAGAGCCTCTACCGCTGAGCCGAGTGAACGGTTATCCTCGCGGGGCGCCCGATCGGGCGCCCCGTTTCTCTTGGCCGGTACGAGGGGGATCGGATGAACGAGGCGCGATTCCGTTTCTACGAGGAGCTCAACGACTTCCTGCCGCCGCGGCGCCGCAAGCGCGAGTTCGCCCACGCCTTCCGGGGCGCGCCCGCGGTCAAGGACGCCATCGAGGCCCTCGGCGTGCCGCACGTGGAGATCGACCTGATCCTCGTCGACGGCCGTTCCGTGGATTTCGGGCACGCCCTGCGCGACGGCCAGCGCGTCGCGGTCTATCCCGTGTTCGAGAGCCTGGACATCTCGCCGGTCACCCGTCTGCGCGAGCACCCGTTGCGCGTTCCCCGCTTCGTCTGCGACGTCCACCTGGGCAAGCTGGCACGGCGCCTGCGCATCCTCGGCTTCGACACCGTTTGGGCGGACGACCTGGAGGACGCGGTCATCGCCTCCGTCGCGTCCCGCGAGGGCCGCTGCGTCCTGACCCGCGACGTGGGGCTGCTGAAGCGCAACGAGGTCACCCGGGGCTACTGGGTGCGCGGCACCGAAGTCCGGTCCCAGGTCGCCGAGGTCGTGCGGCGGCTGGATCTGGCAAAGCGCATCGAGCCCTTCGCCCGCTGCTCATCGTGCAACGCCCCCGTAGAACCCGTCGGCAAGGCCGAGATCGAGCCCCGCCTAGAGCCCCAAACGAGAGAGCATTTCGAGGAATTCCACCGCTGCACGGGTTGCGGCCGTATCTACTGGCAAGGCTCCCACTACGACAGCCTCCTGGCCGAGATCCAAAACCTGACCCCCTAACCCTGCAACAGGGAATCCCAAGCCCGAAATCTACTCCTAGGTAGGACAGGGGTGTGCAGGGGGCGTCGAGAGCGACTCTCGAAGAGCCGGAGCGTCGACGCCCCCTGCACACCCCTGTCCGGCCCTAGAAGAAGATCTTGGCGAACTTGAGGATCCCCTGCTTCCACGGCACACGGTGGGAAACCCCGGACTGCCCCTCGAAGGTGGCGAGGTTGTCGATGTACCACCTATAGTTGCGCACCAGGGCGTCCTGGTTGGAATAGCGCGGGACGTAGCCCAGCACGCGCTCGGCCTTCTCGATGGAGACGAAGGAGTCCTCGCAGGCCGTCTCGTAGACCCACTTGTAGAGCGGCGAGAGGTTGAATATCTCCAGCAGGCGCAGGGTCCAGATCACCGGACCTGCGGGGAAACCGACGATCTTCTTGCCGAAACCGGCCACGTCGAGGACCGCCTGGTAGTCTTCCTTCATGGTGGTGAACTCGCGCGCGCCCAGGTTGAAGACGTCGTCGACCTCGTCCCTGGGACCGGTGCAGCAGAGATAGATGCCCTGGCAGATGTCCTCCACGTCGCACAGCTGGTAGCGGTTGTTCCCGCTGCCGATCATGGGGAAGCCCTTGCCGTCCTTGGCCCAGTCGTAGAACAGCGCGAAGACGCCGAGACGCTCGGGTCCGATGAAGGACTTGGGACGGATGATCGGCACGCAGAGGCCGCGCCCGCGGAATTCGGCGCAGATGCTCTCGGCCTCGACCTTGCCGATGCCGTAGGGACCCACGCCGTCCACGGGGTCGTCCTCCACCAGCGGGTGGTGGTCGGGGATGCCGTAGACGGCCGTCGAGGAGATGTGCACGAAGCGGTCCACGCCGTGGGCCAGGGCCGACTCCAGCACGGTGCGCGTGCCCTCGATGTCGGTCGTCAGGATGTCGTCGTGGCCGTAGAGGGGCAGGGCGGCGGCGGTGTGGATGACGATGTCGACGTCGGCCATGGCCCGGTCCACGTCGGCGCGCGCGCGTACGTCGCCGGTCACCTCGCGGATCCGGTCCCGCTCGGGGTAGTCGAAGGGCGCGATGTCCAGGGACGTCACGTCGTGCCCGCGTTCCATCAGGTAGCGGGCCATGTTGATGCCCAGGAATCCGGCGCCGCCGGTGATCAGATATCTCTGTGCCATATCGTCCCTTTCGCAGTTGGATCGGTCGAAGATAGGGCCGGACGGGGGATTATCAAATTCTGCCTTTGACAGGGCGTGAGATTCTTCTAAATTGAACGAAACAATAAAACGAATAAAGCGTATTCGTTTCATTGTCCAATCCGGAGGAGGACTCATGGCCGATGCCAGGGACACGTCGAAAAAGGTGCAGATCATCGCCGCGGGGGAGCCCATCTTCGAACGCTTCGGCTTCCGCAAGACGACGGTGGAGGAGATCTGTCGCGAGGCCGGCGTCTCCAAGCGGACCTTCTACGAGCTGTTCAACGACAAGGCCGACCTGCTGATGCAGATGCTGATGCACGTCATCGCCCGCTCGGTCGCCCGCTGGGAGGCGGTCCTGACGCCGGAGATGACGGCCATCGAGAAGCTCGGCCTCTACATCGACGGCTACGAGGAGATGGGCCGTAAGCACCCCGTGTTCCACATCTGCCTGCACGAGCCCGACGTGAAGGACTACACCAAGGACTTCATGGATCACGCCGAGGCACAGGAGATGATGGCCGCGATGGTGCGGGTGGTCGAGGAGGGCATCCGCAGGGGCGAGCTGCGCGAGATGGACCCGCCGACGATCGTCTGGATCATCGGCGGCCTGCTGGACTCCATGTACTACGTCTTCCCCCAACTCACCGAGGAGCCCAGCGCCTTCGAGAACGAGACCCTGTCGTGCGAACTGCGCGCCTTCATACTGAACGGACTTCGGAAATGCCAGCACGAATTGACGCGGAGGGAGAGATGAGAACTGGACGTATTACGATCGCGGCGTTGGCCGCGGTCATCTGGACCACGGCCCTGCCGGCACTCGCGGCGCAACAGGGCGGGGTCGTCGAGGCCCGCCCCGGGGCCGGCGAAGTCCGAGACCTCGCCGGCTGCGTGAGCGAGGCCCTCGCCAACAACGACGCCCTGCAGGCGGAGCGGCTGCGGCGCGACGAGCTCGACGGGCAGATGTACCAGGCGCTGGCCACCGGCCTGCCCTACGTCGACGCCACCGGCGAATGGGCGCGCTCGCGCGATCCCAGCTTCGCCCTGGACGAGACCTTCGGGGGCGGCGGAGACGACGGGCCCATCGGCACGACGCCGCTGGATACCCTGCTGGCGGGTTTCGATTTTCTCCCGTCGCCGGAGGACATCCCCGCCCAGACCTACTGGCGGGCCCAGCTGAACCTGCGCTGGACCTTGAACCCGTCCAAGGTGCTCGGAGCGGTCGGCGCCGCGGGACAGAGCATCAAGCGACAGGAGCTGGCCATCCAATCGGCGATCCACCAGGTGGAGGAGGGCGTCGTCACCGGCTACCACGGGATCATCCTGGCGTCCGAGTCGCTGGCGGCCACCCGGGCCGACCTGGCCAATCAGGCCGAGTTCCTGGAGATCATGCGGATGCGCTTCGAGCTGGGCATGGCGACCGGACTGGACACCCTGCAAGCCGCCGTGGCGGTGGCCAATCTGGTGCCCGCCGTCCATACGGCGCGCAAGGCGCTGCGCAACGCGGGCGCCCGCCTCAACGCGGGCATGGGCCTGCCGCCCGACATGCCGCTGTCGATCCGTCACGACCAGACCCTCGAGCTGGAAGCGATCGACAGCGACTCGGCCGTCTCCCTGGCCATGCGCCGTCCCGAGGTCGGCATGTCCGACCTGCTCACGGACATGCTGAAGCAGAATCGCAAGGCCCAGAAGGCCGAGATGCGGCCCTACCTGTCGGTCGACGGCTCGTACGGCTACGTCGGCAGGAAGCTCAAGGATCTCGACGACACCGGACACGACTTCTGGCGCGCCACCGTCGCGTTGAACGTGCCGCTCTTCGACGGCCTGCTCACCAAGGGGCTCGTCAACCAGACCGAAGCGCAGATCCGTCGCAACGAGGTGGAGACGGGCGGGCTGAAGCGCACCATTCGCGCCGACGTGCTCGAACTGCTCGACGCCCTCGAGGTGTCGCGGGAGAACCTGCACGCCGCCGAACTGAACCTGACCCGCAGCGAGGACCTGCTGGAGACCAGCAAGCTCGAACTGCGTCTCGGGCGCACGGACTACCTGACCGTTCTGCAGTCGGAGGCCAGCCGGTCCCTGGCCCGCAGCAACCTGATCCAGGCGCGGTACGACGTCCTGACGACGACCGCGTCCCTGAAAAGAGCCATCGGCGTCTCTCCCATGCTGCCGTTCGCGGCCGTGGAGGGCCTGGTCGAAGGAGGGGCGGAATGATGAGCCGATCGGAGACGAACATGATGTCGAGTTCGCGGATTCCCGGATTCCTGGCGCTGACGGGCCTGCTGGCGGGTCTGCTGCTCGCGGTCGGTTGCGCGCCTCAGGCCGAGACCGAGACGCAGAGCGAGGTCGCCCGCAACGTACGCGTGCTGGAGCTGGCGCCGACCGATCTCGACGAGTTCTTCGAGATCTCGGGTCCCCTGCTTCCCGCGCGCGGGACCGACGTGTCCGCCGAGGAGTCGGGCACCGTCTTCGCCATTCCCCACGACAAGGGGGACCGCGTCGTGCGCCTGGACGTGCTGGTGGAACTGGACCGGCGGCTGCTGGCCGCAGAGGTGGCCGCGGCCAAGGACGACCTGACGCTGCGGACCCACACCGCCGACAACACCGCCGCCCTCTACGCGGCCGGCAAGGTCAGCGAGACGGAGAAGCTCGGCGCCGACGCCACGAAGGCCGGGGCCGAGGCGGCCAGCCGCATCGCCACGCTGCGCTACGAGCGGGCCGCCGTGAAGGCGCCCTTCGACGGCGTGGTGGTCGACCGTTACGTGGAACTCGGCCAGCTGGTCGCGCCCGGCATGCCCGTCGCGCGCGTCATCGACCCCTACGTGCTCAAGCTGGCCGGCACGGTCACCGAGCGCGAGGTGGCGTGGCTGCGCGAGGACGCGCCCGCGACGATCGATCTCGAGGGCATGGACGCGCGGGTGTCGGGCGAGGTGGCCTGGATCGGCTTCGAGGCCGAGCCCGTCACCGGCAAGTTCAAGGTCGAGGTGCACGTGGACAACGGGGATCTCGCGCTGCGCGCGGGCGTGGTCGCGCGGGCGCGCATCCACAAGGTTACCCACGAACACGCGCTGGTCGTGCCCCGCGACGCCGTCATGTACACGACCGAGGGCCTCTCGGTCTACGTGGTCGAGGGGGACCGCGCCGCCCTGCGCCAGGTCGTCCTGGGCCCCGACCAGGGCCTGATGATCGTGATCGAATCCGGCCTGGCCGCCGGTGACAGGGTCGTGGTGCGGGGGCATCGCGACCTGGTCGACGGCGCGCTGGTCGAGATCACCGAACAGGCCGTCGCCCGCGACGGCAGCAACGGCGGCGACCCCGCGGAGATCGTCGAGTCCGCCTCGGCCGGCGGTACGAGGGAGGCGGGCCGATGAAGATAACCAGCGGTGCGATCCGCAAGTATCCGATGGTCTTCGCCTTCATGGTGATCATCATCATCGTGGGCATGGACTCGTACCTCGGGCTGCCCCGCGAATCCACCCCCGACGTGAAGATCCCCTTCGTGATGGTCATGACGCCCTACGCGGGCGCCAGCCCCGAGGACGTGGAGAACCTGGTCACGCGCAAGCTGGAGCGCGAACTCAAGGGCCTGTCCGACCTCAAGGAGATGATCAGCTCCTCGGTGGAGGGCATGTCCAGCGTCTTCCTGGAATTCAACACCGACGTGGAGATGAGCGACGCCCTGCAGAAGGTGCGTGACCGCATCGACCTGGCCAAGCCGGAGCTGCCCGAGGATCCGCGCGAGGACCTGCTGATCATGGAGATGAGCTCCAGCGACTGGCCGATCATGCAGATCAACCTGGCGGCCGACTACGACCCCTCCCTGCTCAAGGAGGTCGGCGAGGATCTCCAGGAGGAGATAGAGAAGGTCAAGGGCGTGCTGGAGGTCAACCTCACCGGCGGCGTCGAGCACGAGGTGCTGGTGGAGGTGGATCCCGAACGCCTGCGCTTCTACAACCTGGGCCTGGTGGACGTGCAGGACGCCATCTTCCTGCAGAACACGACCATCCCCGGCGGCAAGCTGTCCCTGGGCATGTACGACTACCAGGTCAACGTTCCGGGCGAGGTCGACGACGCGGCGGACATCGCCGACTTCGTGGTCAACCTGGGCGCGCCGTCGCCGGTCTACATCCGCGACGTGGCCGACGTCAGCTTCGGGCTGAAGGACCGCGAGACCATCTCGCGCGTGAACGGCAAGGATGCGGTGATCCTGGCGGTCAAGAAGCGCAGCGGCGAGAACATCATCCACATCGCCGACGAGATCCGCGTCATTCTCGTCGAGTGGGAGACGCGCCTGCCGCCGGGCACCGAGATCACCATCGTGGGCGACCAGTCCAAGGACATCCGGGACATGGTCACCGAGCTGGAGAACAACATCGTCAGCGGCCTGATCCTGGTCGTCGCGGTGCTGCTGCTGTTCCTGGGCTTCACGAATGCGCTCTTCGTGGGCGTGGCCATCCCCTTCTCCATGCTGATCACCTTCATCGTGCTGCGGGCGCTGGGCATCACCCTGAACATGGTGGTGCTCTTTTCGCTGATCCTGGCCCTGGGCATGCTGGTGGACAACGCCATCGTGATCGTCGAGAACATCTTCCGTCATCGCAGCCGCGGCAAGGACGGCGACGAGGCGGCCCGCTTCGGCGCCCACCAGGTGTCGAACGCCGTGGTGGCGTCGACGCTGACCACCGTCTGCGCCTTCGGGCCGATGATCCTCTGGCCGGGCATCATGGGCGAGTTCATGAAGTACCTGCCCATCACGGTGGTGATCACGCTGCTGGCCTCGCTGCTGGTGGCGCTGGTCTTCAATCCCGTGCTCTGCTCGCGCTTCATGAGCGTCCCGATGGAGAACAAGGGCAAGCCCCGTCTCGGCGAGCGGCTGATCGGCTTCGGCCTGAAGACCTACGAGCCCACCCTGCGCTGGGCCCTGGGCCATCGCGGCGCCGTGCTGACGACCATGGTCGTGCTGCTGGTCGCCGTCTTCATGCTCTTCGGCGTCTTCAACAGCGGCATGGAGCTCTTCCCCGACATCGATCCCCGCGTGGCCTACGTGGCCATCGACGCGCCCTCGGGCACGCGCATCGAGATCAGCGATGTCTACACCCGCGAGGTGGAGGCCGCGGTGGCCGAGGTGCCGGAGCTGAAGGCCTACACCGGACAGGTGGGCGCCGAGAACGGCGCCTTCAGCGCCAACCAGGCGCCGTCGCACAAGAGCCTCGTCACCATGGAGTTCATCGACATCGAAGACCGGACCCGCGCCTCCCGCGAGTCCATCGAGAACCTGCGCAAGCGCCTGAGCGGCTTCACGGGCGCCCGCCTGACCATCGACAAGCAGGAGGAGGGACCGCCCACGGGCCCGCCGGTGAACATCGAGATCTCCGGCGAGGACTTCTACGTGCTCGGCGAGCTGGCGGAACAGGTCCAGGAGCGCATCCGCAACATCGAGGGGCTGGTGGACATCAAGGACGACTACGACCGCGACCTGCCCCAGATCGAGGTGCGCCAGGACGTGGACAAGGCCGGACGCTTCGGGTTGCGCACCTGGGACATCGCGGGCACGGTCCGCACGGCCCTGCACGGCGCCGAGACGGCCAAGTTCCGCGTCGGCGAGGACGAGTACGACATCCGCGTCCGCCTGCAGCAGCCCTTCCGGAACAAGGTGGAGGACCTGGAGAACCTGCACGTCTTCTACGAGGGCGAGCAGGTGCCGCTGTCGGCCTTCGCCACCACGGAGTTCAAGTCCGGACTGGCGGCCATCAACCGCATCGACGGCGAGCGGGTGGTGTCCATCAGCGCGGACGCAGCCGCGGGCTACAACAGCAACGCCCTGCTGATGGAATGCCGGAGCGTGCTGGCCGACTTCCCGCTCCCGACGGGCTACAGCATCGACTACACAGGCGAGACCGAGGACCAGCAGGAGGCCCAGGCCTTCCTGAGCGACGCCTTCGCCATCGCGCTGATGCTGATCTTCGTGGTGCTGATCAGCCAGTTCAGCTCGGTGACGGTGCCGCTGGTCATCATCTCCAGCGTGGTGCTCTCGCTGATCGGCGTGTTCACGGGACTGATGATCCACCGCACGCCCTTCGGCATCATCATGACCGGCGTGGGCGTGATCTCCCTGGCGGGCATCGTCGTCAACAACGCCATCGTCATGCTGGACTACATCATCCAGCTCCGCGCGCGGGGCCTGGCCAAGACCGAGGCCATCATCCGCGCCGGCATGACCCGTTTCCGTCCGGTGATCCTGACGGCGATCACGACGATCCTCGGCCTGATTCCCCTGACCACGGGCGTCTCGGTCAACTTCGCCAACATCTTCAAGGGGGATTGGGACCACGTCCTGTCCATCGGCGGCGAGTCGAGCCAGTGGTGGGGACCCATGGGCATCGCGGTGATCTGGGGCCTGGCCGTGGCCACGTTCCTGACCCTGATCGTGGTGCCGGTGATGTACTCCACCCTCGATCCCTTCAAGCGCGGACTGCGCGCCGTGTTCGTGGGCTGGTGGCTCGACCGGGCCGGAAGCGACGAGGCGGAGGCCCCCGGAGCCTGAAGGCTCGCCGACCGACACCCGCCAGCCCGCCGGAATGCCCTCCGGCGGGCCGGTCGATCGGAAGCTCGTCCAAGGGGCGGCCGGGGGCGTTTGGCTTATACTGGTCTGGATACCGTCGAGCTATCGACAGCATACGGATCGCCGCCGCCACAGCGGCGATACAGGAGGTTGACCCATGACGATCGTCGACGCCCGCGATCGTAAACTCGCAGCCGGTCCCTACCGCAGGGTCGTGTCGCTGGTGCCCAGCCTGACCGACACCGTCTGCGGGCTCGGGGCGTCCGACCGGCTGGTCGGCCGCACCCTCTACTGCACGGAGCCGCGCATGCAGGTGCGCGGCGTGCCCGAGTACGGGGGCACCAAGAACCCCAAGGTCGAGCGGATCCTCGAGGCGCGCCCGGACCTGGTCCTGGCCTGCGTGGATGAGAACAAGGAGGAGCACCTGGCGGCCTTCGAGGACGCCGGCGTTCCCGTCTACACCGTCATGCCGCGCAGCCTGGACGATATCGACGGACTGCTCGCCGACTGCGGGGAGCTCCTGGACGTCGCCGTCGCCGCCCGCCGGGCCCGCGACGATCTGGCCGCCAGCCGCGAGGAGGCCGCGGCCTGGCGCGAGCGGTTGTCCGCCCTCCTGAAGGAGGCGGACGCGCCCTACCCCGTGCCCACGGCCACCCTGATCTGGAAGAACCCCTGGCTCGCGGCCGGCTCCGGCACGTATATCGACGCCGTCATGGAAGCCGTCGGTCTCGCGAACGTCTTCGCGGACCGGCAGGACTACTTCGCCATCGAGCTCGAGGATCTCGGGCGCATGGACCTGGACCTGGTCCTGATGCCCGACGAGCCCTACCGCTGGAGCAAGCGGGACCTGGTGGTGGTGGCCGAGGCCGCCGGCCACCCCGCAGAGCCGGAGTACTGCCACCGCCTCGACGGCCAGCTGCTCACCTCGCACCGCCCGCGCACGGAGCCGCCGCCGTCGCAGCACCACCAC
>JACKQG010004764.1_pt1 | contig 15516 bp, 13 predicted proteins | sample 8237621 | NCBI WGS metagenome assembly JACKQG01 (sample SAMN15677084, study PRJNA649215) | marine metagenome | biome: marine; feature: Black Sea; material: saline water; isolation source: suspended particulate matter (SPM) from the Black Sea western gyre | collected 2013-06-09/2013-06-10 | depth... | reverse complement strand
AGCATAAAAATCTCGGCGGACTCAGCGTTCTCTGTGGTAAATACCCGCCCTGGCGCTAATTTAAGAAAGCCGTGATTTTGACACCACACCACTTGACAGACAGATTTATGTAATATATAGTAATGCGATCATCTAAGTCTTATTTCGTAAAAATGAGACAAACTTAGTAAAAAGTTTCGCATTTGGCAATGAGAGGTATCTATGGAAACTACACTATCTTCAACTGTTTTTGAATTTTTTCGCATGGCAGGCCTGGCAGTTGTGATCGCGGCTGCCGGTTATGTGATTTCTGAATTGGCGTTGATTCGCGTGGTGCGAAACTTACTTGCGCGCTTTATGAATGGTACCTGGGTAGATTTTATCTCTGGGTTGGTACGCTTGAGTCTTTTTCTGCTGACGGGCAAGATCATCATTGAGCTGACAGGCACAGCCGGGGCGCTGGTTGTAATTGTCACAGCCGTGACGGGCGCGTTTGCCATTGGCTCTGAACGTTTGGCATCAGATATTGTTTCGGGCGTTAAGCTGATGTTTTTGCGTTATTACGATGTTGATGAATATGTCACATTGGGAAATTACTTTGGCAAAGTTATCGAAATTAATATGAGCGCAACCAGCCTGCTGACCATTGATAAAGACAAAATCATCATCCCCAACTCAGAAGCCGTCAATGGGACGCTGATCAATCACTCGCGAGTTTCCGGTTATCGGATCAAAATACGCATCCCCGTACGCGGTGAACATGACCGTGTGGTTGTTTTGCGTGTGCTTGAAGAAACAGCTTCTCAATTTGAAGGTCGTCTGGATGGCGATGCCTACCGGCCAGTGGTGATTTTCGATGGTATCGGCGCGGATACAAATTTCTATGAAGTTTGGACCTATGTTGCCAAATGGCCCGATACGGTCTATAAAGCCAGCGATTTGCGTTTGAAACTGGTGCAGGCTTTAGAGGCTAAAGGTATCACCGTTGGTTTGGCGCCGGTCTATGCGCTGAACCCGGGTACGAAGGTATAGGCTCCGTGGAATACCCCAACCGCAAGAGAAAAGCGAATTTGATACGCTCGTTGATCGTGGCCTCGGCGACAACCACGATGATTGCCACCGGGGGTTTTGGCACGCTGCCCGAAAATAATCTTACGGCAGATTTCCAGCAGGTCGTGATGGATATTGTACCCCATGACCTTACGCAGTATTTGGAGCCATACCTGTATGTGACGCCAACGCCCGGGGCGCAGGAACCAACCTCGAGTGAGTCCGATTTTCCCCTTTCCTTACCGATTGGCCCCTCGGGGCGCGATACGATTGATCCAAATGAACGTTTTGGACAGCCACAAAAACAACAACTGGCCCAAAATGGTGTCGATTTTGTCAACTCGGCGGGTACGCTGGTTTTGGCTGCCGCGCCGGGGCGCGTATTGCATGCCGGAGCAGATGCGAAAGGTCAGTTTAGCCCTTCCGCGGAGTTATATGGGTTAGTCGTGGTGATGGAACATTCGCTGCCGGGGTACGCCCAGTCGGTGTATACACTTTACGCCCATCTTTCGCAGGTTGATGTGGAACCTGGGCAGCAACTTGATGTGGGTGAGACGCTGGGGTTGGTGGGATCAACCGGGCATACCACTGGCAGCGAATTACATTTTGAAGTCCGCTATGGTGAGAACACGCATGACAACGCCCGCAATCCGGAGTTATGGCTGATTCAGTTCGACGATGACGGGGAGACAGCCAATGGCGCACTGGCTGGACGCATTCTGGATGAAAATGGTGATCTGGTAGATGTTAATGTGGTGGTTCAGCCCCTGGGGGAGGCGAATGCGAACCCGATGGATTTGCACCCGTATGTGGATAAACGCTTGCGGCTACAACCCCCGTGGGGAGAGGCTTTCGCGGTGGGCAACCTGCCCCCGGGAGAATACAAGATCAGCTTTGCCCTGCCCGGCCTGGGCTATCAGAGCGATGTTATAGAAGTCGTTTCGGGCCGTGTGACGGAGTGGGAGTGGGTGAAACCCGCAAAATAAAAAATGGAGAGCAAAGCTCTCCATTTTTTATTTTGTGTTATACGCAATCCTGATCGTGCGTTGCCCGGACATATTTTTGCAAAAACTGCCCGGTATACGATTTCGGATTGCCACAAATATCTTCTGGCGTGCCTTCGGCAATGATCTCGCCACCGGCATCGCCGCCCTCTGGCCCCAAATCAATAATATGATCGGCGATTTTGATAATATCGGCGTTGTGCTCAATAATCAGCACCGTATTGCCGGCTTCGACCAACCGCTGCAACACTTGAATGAGCTTGTGTACATCGGCGGCGTGCAACCCCACAGAGGGTTCATCCAGCACATAGAGCGTGCGCCCGGTGGAAATCTTGGAAAGCTCGCGCGAAAGTTTCACCCGTTGCGCTTCGCCCCCCGATAGCGTCGGCGACGATTGTCCAATGCGAATATATCCCAGCCCGACATCTTGCAGCGTTTCTAGTCGTCGTAGCATATTGGGATGGTTTTCAAAAACTTCCGCGGCAGTATCTACTGTCATCCCCAGCACATCGGCGATAGAGTGTCCTTTGAAGCGCACTTGCAAGGTTTCGCGATTGTAGCGTGAACCGTGACAAATATCGCAAGGCACGTACACATCGGGCAAGAACTGCATCTCGATGCGGATTTGACCCTGACCCTGACAGGCCTCGCAGCGCCCGCCGTGGACATTGAACGAGAAGCGCCCTTTGGCATAGCCGCGGATTTTGCTCTCAGGCAGTTCGGCGAACAGATCACGGATATGATCGAAAATCCCGGTATACGTCCCCGGGTTGGAGCGCGGCGTGCGTCCGATGGGGGATTGGTCGATATTGATAACCTTGTCAATATGCTCCAGCCCCTCGATAGAATCATGCGCCGCAGGTTGAGAGCGCGCCCCGTGTAAATAGCGCGCCAACGCGGCGTAAAGCACATCCACCATCAACGTCGATTTGCCAGACCCTGAAACCCCCGTGATGCAAACTAATTTGCCAAGTGGAACATCAACACTGATATTCTTCAGGTTATGCGCCTGCGCTCCGATTACGCGGATCATCTCGCCGTTGCCCGGCCTACGTTCTGTGGGGATCGGCACTTGCTTTCGGCCGGAAAGATAAGCTCCCGTGAGTGATGTAGGATGCTTGAGTACATCTTTGGATGGCCCGTTGAAGATCACTTCGCCGCCGTGTTCGCCTGCTCCCGGGCCGAGATCAACAACCCAATCGGCGGTTTCTATTGTTTCTGAATCATGTTCGACGACCAACACCGTGTTGCCCAGATCGCGCATGCCTTCCAGGGTTTTCAGCAAGCGGGCATTATCACGCGGATGCAGGCCGATGGAGGGTTCATCCAGCACATAGAGTACGCCCATCAGCCGCGAGCCTATCTGCGTTGCCAAACGGATGCGCTGTGCTTCGCCGCCTGAAAGCGTGGCTGCCTTGCGGCTGAGCGTCAGGTAGTCTAGCCCTACCGCGACCAAAAATCCCAGCCGGTCTTCGAGTTCGCGCAGCACGCGTGAGGCAATGATTTTTTGCCGCTGGCTCAGGATCGCTTCTTGCTCTTTGAGTTCCAGCACCCAATCCAACGCGCGGCGCACCGGCCATTCGGTGACATCCAGAATGTTGATGTCTGCCAGTGTTACAGCCAGTGCTTCAGGGCGCAGACGCGCTCCATTGCAGGTGGAGCAGGGGCGGTCGTTCATATACTCCATGATGCGCTCGCGCATTCCCTCGGAGGTAGTCTCGCGGAAACGCCGTTCGAGGTTGTTGACCACGCCCTCATATTCACGCTCAAAGGTATAAATTTTGCCGTCACGTTGGCGCTTGTAATTGATGGTCACTTCCTGGCCGCGCGTGCCATAGAAAATAGTGTCGAGTTGTTCTTCATTCAACGAACTTACCGGAGTGTCAAGATTAATCCCGTTGGCTTCTGCCGCGCCCACCAGTGTAGACCAGTAATATCCGCCGCTCTCTCGCTCGCCGCGCCATTCCCCAACGTCAATTGCCCCCTGGTTGATGGAGCGGGATTTATCGGGTATCAGCAGATCGGGGTCAATATTCATGCGCGTGCCAATACCCTGACAATCAGGGCACGCTCCATGCGGGGTGTTAAACGAAAACGTGCGCGGCTCGATAGCGGGCAGGCTGATGCTGCAATGCGCGCAAGCCAAATGTTCAGAGTAGCGTAAGTCACGCCCCTCACCCCCATCCCCTCTCCCACTGGGAGAAGGGAGCGTGGGGTGAGGGGTTGTATCCTGCACAATTAAATGCCCATCGCCAAATTGCAGGGCTGTCTCCACCGAGTCGGTCAACCGCGAGCGGAAATTCTGCATCTCTTCATCGTCTTCATAGCGCCGAATGACCACGCGGTCTACCACGGCTTCAATGTGGTGAATTTTGTAACGATCCATCTGAATGTCTTCATCCAGGCTGAGAACCTGCCCATTCACGCGCACGCGCACGAAGCCGGATTTTTGAATCTCATCTAAAACGGCCTGATGCGTCCCTTTGCGGGCGCGCACCATTGGGGCCAGGATGAGCAGCCGACTCCCCTCCGGGAGTTGTTCCACCGCCTCGACGATTTCCTGCGCCGATTGGCGGGTAACTTCCCGACCACATTGCGGGCAATGCGGGATGCCCGCGCGGGCGAAGAGCAAACGCAGGTAATCATAAATCTCGGTGACGGTTCCCACCGTAGAGCGCGGATTGTGCGACGTGGCGCGCTGGTCAATCGAAACCGCGGGCGAAAGCCCTTCGATATAGTCCACATCGGGTTTATCCATCTGCCCGAGGAATTGCCGCGCATACGAAGAAAGCGATTCGACATAGCGGCGCTGCCCCTCGGCGAAGATGGTATCGAAGGCCAGGGATGATTTTCCAGACCCCGACAAACCGGTAATCACAACCAGTTTGTCGCGGGGAATATCCAGGCTGATATTTTTTAGATTGTGAACGCGTGCGCCCACAACGCGGATTACAGATAATGTCATAGTATTTGGGTTGGTAAGTGGTTTAGCTGTTTTGGGTTATTTATGAATTGTGAAAACATATTTCGGATGCAGTAGCGATAGTGCTTTTGTTAAATGCAAACGCGTCCATTTTAGCACAATCGAGCTAAAAACAGGCGCGCAGTTTGAAAAATCTCCGAAAACTTTTTAGCGGTCGAAAGCGGTAAAGGTCTCCATAATGGTGAGCATTACGCTGTCGGTAAAAGCCGTAATGCGGCGAAAGAGATTGCTCCACACAAGCGGAGACTGCACCGAGGCAGCTTCGTAGACACCGTACATGGCATCCAGCAAATTTGAGCGAAAAAATAAGAAGGCTTGTGTGGCTTCCATGATGTTGAGGTTGTGGCGGCGGGCGCGGATTGCATATTCATACCCCAGTGCGCGCGCTTCGGCATCGGCGCTGCTGCCACTCTCGGACGAGAGGTAGGCATTCAGAGCTTGTAGCAGCGAACGCCCACTCTGACGGTATTGCTGGCGAGCGTCATTGTCGAGTTTTTTGTACCAGGATTGATTGGTAAGCGCGCCCTCGCTAATCTGAAAGCGAGTTCGCGTGAGCGCATTTTTGATCACCAATTGAGTTTCCGATTCCGTATTTGCCTGATCGGCTTGCTGCCAAAGCATCACTTCATCACGGCGAAAACGGCGGTGTCCGCCAGGGGTGCGATGCACAGGAATGCGCCCATGATCGGCCCAATTGCGGATCGTACTGGGATGCACGCCTAATTCTTGGGCCATTTCACTTAGGCTTAACCATTCAGATGACATAATTACTCCTTTAGGGCTTATGCTTGTTTTCGGTATATTTTTCATCGTGTTGCATAAGTCCTATTCAAGCTTGAATCTGTGATCTACTGAATTTGCTTGATGCACGCACTTAATTACGCGTCCCCGGCCAGGGCTGCTCTTTCGATAACAGGTAATGGTTGAGCATGTTTTTGAAAATCCGCTACATTGATGCGAGTGAGCATCATTAGCGTTATCAATACCATCAGCGCCATCAGGCCAAAGACCAGCAGATAACCTAAAACAGGCTGGTTTGTGAGCAGGCGTGTTACATCCCGCAACGCTCCGCCCATCAGCGAGCCGGTCATTCGTGAGATGGCATTGGCCATACCCCATGCGCCAATAAACAATCCTACCTGCCCTTCCACCGTCATATCCAGCATCAGAGAAAGATTCGAAACCGTTGAAATGCCGGTCCCTGTACCGAGCAACACTAATCCAACATAAAAAATACCGCTTTGTAATAAGATCCCGCTGATTGTGATCAGCACGAACCCCGCCAGGATGATCCAGCCTCCGAAAGCGGCGATCATCTTTTTGGACTGGCGAGATTCCAGCCAACCGGTGAGCAATAGTGCAATGAGTGCAAACACGCCCCAGATCGAAGTGATGCGGGTTGTTTCCGTGACACTCATTCCGAAGGCTTCCCCGGCGAAGGGTTCCAACAAAATATCTTGTCCCAGGATGGCTGTTAGCAGGAGGATGAGATACCAGAAAAAGCGACTGGCCTGGGGATTGCTGAGGATCGTGCGGGTCATTAAGCCCCAAGTATAGCGTTCTTCATTCGATGCCCGGTGGTGATTCCGTTGCTCGAGGCGGATCAACCCGGTCAGGCCTATCAATAGGGCTACAAACCCCACCCACCGAAACGCGCGCACCAATGCCTGGGGGGTGTAGGGATCAACCATTTTGCTGAGAATGATGGATGTTAGAATAATGCTCACGATCATCATAAACCACATAATTGCAATGGTTTTTCCACGGCCTTTCTCTCCGGAAAGTTCGGATGCCAAAGAGAGATACGAAACCGCGGCCAGATTGTAGCCCATCCCCCAGGCCCCGAAGGATAGAATCCCCATGAGAATACCCTGACCGAGGTTTTCTGCCATTGAAAACGCGGTTATTGGGGAAAGAACCACGCCAAGCACACACAACACCAGCCCCAAGAGAATGGCTGGTGTCCGGCGAAAGCCAAAGAGATGTTTTTTGTCAGAGTACGCGCCGATATAGACTTGAATTGGAGAGAAGATATAAGGCAGTGAAGCCAATATGGCTACCAAAGTCGCTGAGATGGCGAGTTCTTTAATCATAACCCGGTTTAGCGTACTGTTGATGGGCAACAATGTGATTGTAACGGCTACATGCAGCAGGCCAAGCTGGATTTGTTTACGTAACATACTTTTCCTTCTTGTGAAATGATTACTCCGCGGAATCGTGTTGTCGAGGCACAAAATACATTTGGTATAGAGCTACTCGAATCTATCAAAACCTGTGCAGATGGACAATATAGATTTTTGTAGATTCTTTTTGATGGAGCTACGAATATTCGCTGTACCCAAAACTGGACGAAGCGGCTTGCTTTTCGTCCAGTTTTGGATTGGAATTCTGAGTTTTAATTAGCCTATAATACAATTTTGCCCGGTGGCAAGCTGGTATCGATAGGTGCTTCAGCAGCAGTGTCGCGTGCCAGGCGCTCGTACATACCCACCTCTGCCATCACATCTGGATCGACATGCAAATCCAGTAAATTTGAAGGATACTGGTGGTATTTCTGATGCAGATAGTTCAGTGTCTGCTCGTAATAAGAGTCCAGACTGCCACCTTGGATAATAATCACTTTCGTCATTGGAATAACTCCTTTAATGGTGTGGCAGCGTGCAGGAGCTTATTTTCCATACAAGAATACTCATTTTTCCTCCGAATTTTATTGGTAGCGCTGATCTAGCGGCAAAAAACAGGAGCTAACTAATTTAAGTTAGCTCCTGATGCAGTTTCTTTTAGGCAGAGATAATTTTAGCAACTGCTAAAAGAGCGTACCCTCGCATAAATTGAGTATATGCTGCAATGCCATTGAATAAGAACAGGCACAAAAAAAACGCTGGAAAATCTGAGATTCCCTTTGGTATAATAAACATATCCTGTCCACCACCTATAAATGTGGATAGGGCCTCAGGCGCTCCAGCTATTGAACCGGTTTGGAGCGCCTTCTTGTGTGTTGATTATAACAGAACGTATGTTCTGGTCAATAGCTCTATAAAAATATTTATGTATTCTTTCGATGACTCTACTGCAGACAACTATTAAGCGAGAAACGAACCTTCCTTCTGATGTTTTTGCAGTGAAGTCTTTAGATGCAGATGTTTTCTCAACGATCTGAGGACATTGAATGAATTTTCTCATTACCGGCGCAGCCGGATTCCTGGGTGCCTCCCTGGCCAACAGCCTGGTACGGGATGGGCATCAGGTACGCGGCCTGGATGATCTTTCAACGGGCGACCCGCAGGCAATTGATAAAAGCGTTCACTTTACACGCGGCGATGTCAGCGACCGCCCCAAGCTCTGGACATTATTACAAAATGTAGATTGTGTCTATCATCTTGCGGCGCGGGTTTCCGTCCCCGAATCGATTCTCTACCCCCGTGAATATAATACAGTGAATGTGGGGGGGACAGTCAGTTTGATGGAAGCCATGCGCGATGTTGGTGTGCGACGGGTGGTATTCATCTCGTCAGGAGCTATTTATGGCAAACAAGTGCGGCAGCCGCTCAAGGAAACCGTCAGACCTTTTCCCGATTCGCCATATGCCGTTAGCAAGCTTTCATCTGAGACGTATGTGCGTACGATTGGAGAACTTTGGGGTATCGAAACGGTGAGTCTGCGAGTTTTTAACGCCTACGGACCCGGGCAAAATCTACCTCCGTCCCATCCGCCAGTAATACCAAATTTTATAAAACAGTCTGTCCGAAATGGGAGCATTATCATTCATAGCAGCGGCGAACAAACCCGCGACTACGTGTATGTCGATGATGTTGTTCGGGCAATGGTTGCTGCGGCTACCGCGCCTTCGATTGATGGGGAAGTGATCAATGTAGGTAGTGGCACTGAAACCAATGTGCGCGATTTGGCGCGCCTGATCGTGGAAATAACTGGCAGTTCGGCAGAAATTATCTATAATCCACGCGCCAGCTCCGGGATAGACCGCATGTGTGCCGATTTGTCGTTGGCAGGTGAGAAATTGGGCTATTCGCCCCGCTCAATGCTGGAAGAAGGTCTTCAGTTGACCATCCGGCAGGACACCCGTTTTTCGAATGCGTAGGAATGAATTCTACGCGAAACGTCACTTTTTAGCATCACTGGGGGTTATATACGCAAGCCCTTCGATGGGCTCCTTGTACTGCAATTGCGGTATGGCTATTTACTGGAGGATTATATGAAATTATTAGAAGGCAAAAAAGCCCTGATTTTTGGTATGGCAAATAAACGTTCGATTGCCTGGGGAATCGCCCAGGCTTTTCATCAGCATGGCGCGGAATTGGGTTTCAGTTACGCTGGAGAAGCGCTGGCGCGTCGCGTGCAGCCTCTGGCCGAGTCGCTGGGTGTCTCTTTTGTGGAGCCTTGTGATGTTGCCGATGATGCTGCTATTGACCAGGTCGCTCAGAAGGCCAAAGTCCATTTTGGTGAAATTGATATTCTGGTACACTCGATTGGTTTTGCGAACCGCGATGAATTGCAAGGCGCATATTACAATACCAGCCGGGAAGGTTTCCACCTGGCAATGGATATCAGTGTATATTCTTTCACCGGGTTGGCGCGTGCTTTTCAACCAATATTGCGCACCGGTGGTTCGCTGCTGACTCTGACTTACTACGGCAGTGAAAAAGTGGCCCCCAATTATAATATTATGGGGGTTGCTAAAGCCGCCCTGGAAGCATCTACGCGCTACCTGGCCTATGATTTTGGCCCACAAAATGTGCGCGTGAACGCGATCTCGGCTGGCCCCATCCGCACACTGGCCGCGGCGGGGGTCTCGGGTTTCAAGACCATGTATCGGCAATTCACCGAATTTGCACCCCTGCCACAAGAAATTGGCATTGAAGATGTGGGAAATACCGCCGTATACCTTTGCTCTGAATTGGGCGCGAAAACTACAGGGCAGGTGATCTACGTCGATTCGGGGTATAGTATTTTGGGGGTTCCAACCCCCCGCGAAAAAACCGAATAGCGATTAATGCAAAGCTGCAGAGATGCGAAACCGCAAAAATTTTTTAGTTGTTTTCCCTTGCGCTCTCGTTTCCTCGCGTCTTACGTTATTTTGTAACTATTCAGTCTCGAGCCGAAAGAGGCCGAAAAAGGGGTGTGCGGTAGGGCGCGTAGCGCCCTACCGCACACCCCTTTTTCGGAATTCTCTCTGCGAAGGCATTCGCCTGAGCTGTTACGTTATTATTTTTATTGCGGCTGAAGGCCGCGCTATGGTAAACTCAGACCATGTTCAAGCGGAAAGATGATATTCCTGAAAGCGCCAGCCTGCCGTCACCGGTAACGCGCGTTACCTCGGTTTTGGGCTCTGGCATTACCTGGAAGGGCGCTATCAGCGGCAGCGGTGGCGTACGCGTTGAAGGTACTTTTGATGGCGAGATTTCCCTGCGTGGTATGCTCGTGGTTGGCGAAAATGGACGTGTAACTTGTGAACATGTTCGGGCGCATGTTGTGATTGTGGCGGGCGCCTTGCGCGGCGATATTACTGCCGAAAAAGTTGAAGTTCGCAAGACGGGCCGCGTGTGGGGTGATGTAGTCACAGCGGCATTTTCTACTGAAGAAGGCGCTTTCTTGCGCGGGCAGATCACGATGGAAGATCAAGTAGACCTGGGTTTGCCCACTGAAATACCGATTGAAGAACCGGAACCCCCTGTTGCGGAAGATTGAAATATAGACGGATGCTTATCATTTGGGGGATACTCCTCTTGGGGCTGGCAGCCTGCTCCGGGGGGATGAATCACGCGGGGGCCGCGGTTGAAGCTCTCTCATCGGGTTTGGATTCAACCCCGAGGGCGCTTCTGTCCCCGAGCCCCTCGCCCAGCCACTCCCCCGATTCGGAGGAAAGGAGTGAAGGTTTCATCCCTTCACCAACTTCCATTCCCACACCAGCAATTTGTAGCCAAACCACCGGACGCGTTGAGAGCGGTGAACTGGTGACAGAGTTACTTCCGGAGCCATTGAAGTATCGCGTATATTTGCCGCCCTGTTACGCCGAGCACTTGCAGCGCAAATATCCGGCGTTGTATTGGCTTCACGGCCAGACTTATACCGAAGATCAATGGTTGCGCCTGGGGGCTGCGGAAACTGCCGACCGGCTCATTGCTGAGGGGGTTATTCCGCCGTTGGTGATGATTTTTCCCGGAGAACAAGATCACTACACCCCGCCGCCGGACAATACCTATGGCGAGGCATTGCTTAATGCGTTGATCCCCCATATTGAACGAGAGTATCGTGTACGTTCAGAACGGACGTACCGCGCCATTGGCGGCCTTTCACGCGGCGGAAATTGGGCCATATACCTGGGAATAGCACAGCACGAATATTTTGGCGTGATTGGCGCGCATAGCGCGCCGGGGTTTGTGAATGATAGCGAGCAGAGGCTGCGCGAATGGTTACGTGCGATCCCTGAAGCACACTTGCCGCGGATTTATCTCGATACTGGCGCGGATGATCGCTGGCGACAATACACCCTCCAATTGGGCGAGATTTTGACAGATGAAAATATCCCCCATGAGTGGCATCAATTCCAGGGGGTGCACGATGAAAGCTACTGGGCTGCGCATCTGGAGACCTATTTACGCTGGTATGCACAAGATTGGTAAAAATCCATTGTATAATTTGACCTATGTCTCTAACTAAAGATCAAGTTGAACATATTGCCCAACTCGCCCGTCTGGATTTGACAGAGGCCGAGCAGGCGCGCTACGCGCAACAGCTTTCGGCGATTCTGGATTATTTCGAACAACTCCAACAAGTGGATACCGGGAGCGTGGATACAATGGCGTATCTTCAGACTGGTGATAGCCAATTGCGAACCGATGAACCCCACCCCGGGCTGGGAATTGATGCGCTGCTCTCTAACGCTCCGGATGCGGATGCACGCCAGTTCCGTGTGCCGCCAATTTTAGGTTGAAAGTTGAAGGTTCAACTTTTTACTTGTAACCTGTAACTCAAAAAAAATGCTAACGAACTTAACTATATTCGAAATTATTACGCTACTTGGCAGGGGAGAAATCTCCAGCGGTGAATTAATGCAGGCTTATGTAGAGCGCATTCAACAGTTGGAGCCGCGCTTGCATGCCTTTCTCACTCTACGCCTGGAAGATGCGCTGAACCAGGCCGATGTGGCCGATCAGCAACGGGCGGAGCTCTCTCGCCGCGGGGATGCGATCCCGCCCCTGTTGGGTGTGCCCTTGGCCGTCAAGGATGTGCTCGCTGTTGCGGGGATGCCCTGCACGGCTGGCTCGAAAATCCTGGAAACGTTCCAGCCACCCTACGATGCCACCGTAGTGGCGCGTCTGCGGGCTGCTGGGGCGATTATTTTGGGCAAGACTAATACCGATGAATTTGCGATGGGATCATCCACGGAAAATTCTGCCTACGGGGTGACGCACAATCCCTGGAATCTGGAACGCGTTCCCGGCGGTTCCAGCGGGGGCAGCGCGGCGGCGGTAGCGGCGCGCATGGCTCCAGCAGCGCTGGGCACGGATACTGGCGGTAGCGTGCGCCAACCGGCTTCGTTTTGTGGCGTGACGGGGATCAAACCGACCTATGGGCGTGTTTCGCGTTATGGCTTGTTTGCCTATGGCTCGTCGCTGGATTCGGTGGGGGCGCTGGCGCGCGATGTGGCCGATCTCACATTGGTGTTCAATATAATGCAGGGATGCGACCCGCGTGACGCGACTAGCGGGAACGCCCCCCAGGAGCAGATGAACATCGAGGATAACTGGAGCAGCCGCGGGCTGCGCGTGGGCGTCCCCGATGAATATTTTGGCGGTGGAATCCAACCCGAAGTGGAATCGGCTGTGCGGGCTGCTATTCAGACCTATCAATCTATGGGCGCAGAAATTATCCCGGTGAAACTGCCGCACACGCAGTATGCCGTGCCAGTTTATTATCTGATCGCTCCGGCAGAAGCTTCGGCCAATCTGGCACGCTATGATGGGCTGCGTTACGGCCCGCGTGTGGATGCCGATGACTTGCATCATATTTACACGGCCACGCGCGGAGCGTTGTTCGGGCGCGAGACCAAGCGGCGCATCATGTTGGGGACGTACGCGCTTTCGGCGGGCTATCAGGATGCGTATTATGGCAAAGCGCAGAAAGTACGGGCGTTGATAAGGCAAGATTTTGAGCGCGCCTTCAAACAGGTGGATATGATCGCCGCGCCGGTAGCGCCGACTACAGCTTTCAAGATTGGCGCGCATAGCGGCGATCCGTTGGCGATGTATCTGGAAGATATTTTTACGCTACCGGCAAATTTGGCCGGAGTACCAGGGGTGGCTTTTCCCGTTGGTCTGGATCATGAAAACTTGCCCATTGGAATGCAGTTGCTCGGTCCGCATTTTCAGGAACAGCGATTATTAAATGCCGCCCACCGTTACCAGTTGGTCAGCGATTGGCATAAAGCCCGGCCAGCAGAAGCCTCAATTCTCGGCTAAACGCCAGAATGAGTCAAACCACGGCGGCGCGGTCTGCGTGAAATGCGCCCAGGAACCCGGCTCGGGGTCTGCGTCGGGTTTCATCCACTCCCATAAACCCAGGAATATGAAGTTATACTGCACGAGGGTATTCATGATTGTGCCCAATGTATGACGGAATTCATGCGGGCTTTCCAGTTGGCGGTGCGTGCTGTCGGGTTGGTCTACGTCCCAGTGAGGGAAATATACGCTCAGGTCTTCACCATCGAGATATTGTCCGTTGAGGGGGTACGCGTTGCCATCCCACGCTTCATCGTCGACAATTTGCACGAATGGATTGGCAAATTGTAAGTAGTAGATACCGCCGGGCTTGAGAATGCGCGCTACGCCGCAGATGACTGAATCGACCTCAGGGACAAAGTTGATCGAGTAGGGTTGCCAGACGATGTCGAATTGCTTGGCAGGAAAAACCTTGAGATCGCGCATATCTCCGTGGATGGCTGTCACCTTCAGGTTGTGGTGCGCCGCGCCCAGGCGGTCGCGTTCCAACTGCACATCCGAAAGATCGAACACAGTCACATCCGCTCCCAACAGGGCAAAGGCAACCGAATCTTGGCCGCCGCCCGCGGCCAGGCAGAGTACGCGTTTTCCGCGCACATCTTTGAGCATAGTATGGCGATAAATATAGCGCTGTGCATCCTCGATGGTGAAATCCAGAAACGGGCGCGTGTATTCCACATTGGCGCGCGCCAGGGCGTTCCAGCGTTCACGGTTGTTTTTATTGATGTTGTCCATCAGGCGCCTCCACCGACTACCCAGACCTGCCCATTGAAAGAGGGGAAGAGATACCCCAGCACCACGCGGGCGGTGCGACTCATCCAGCAATCGGGGATTTCATCATGCAACTGGGCGGCAGATTTTTGACCACAGATCACCGACCAGAAGGAATTCGCTGGAAAGTGGGCCTGACCGTCGGAGCCGTCGGCGGGTTGCCAGGGAGTGATGCTGAGCTTGCCCTCCTGGAAGTTGAGTTGGGTGCCGCGGTCGTAGAAGTTCAGCTTTAGCTCGCCAGTGAATCCTGCACCCGCAGACTCGGCGAGATGTTTTTCTAGCTTCTGTTGGATGGCCTGCAAAAACAGGGTTTCATCGGGGATGCGCACAAACCAGGCATAAGGCGGCGCGGCCTGCATTACGTCACGCCCAAGTGCGTCATAGATGGGATGCTCGCGCCCCAGGCGCAAATATAGCCCGCGGATTTCTTCGGCGGGGTGCTCAAAACTATCATCCACAAATTTGTGTTGGGCAATCCGCCATAGTTCGTGCAGCAAGTGCGGCAGCAAATTAAGATAACCCATCCCGGGTTTTAGCGCCAGGAAATTAATATTCATCACTGGCCCCCAGAAGATATGCTGATGATGCACATAGCCCAGCGGTTCACCGTGCTGGCTTTCGATCAGCAGCCAGTGGAACTTGCCATCCGATCCGTCTGTGTAGCCGTCGAACTCGTGCGCCCAGGTGTTATCATCGACATCCATTGAGAAGAGCATCTGACGTGTATTCTCTTCATGCAGTTGGCGCACAAAAGCGCGATCGGCTTTGCTGGTGGGTGTGCGCAGGCGATAGTCGTCGACCGCATCATCGTCGAGCCAGGGGAAACTGGGGGGATAGATGCGATAGCCGCCGCCGAGTTGCAGCGCAGGCTCGTAGCCGATTTGGCGGTAGAACGAGGGAATCCCGGTGATGACCTGCAGCACTTCGCCGCGCTCCGCACTGAGAGCGTGAATCACATCGAATTGTTGACGGACCAACCCCCGGCGGCGGTAGTCTTCGTGCGTCATTACCAGTTCGGGGCGCCCCACCTTGATGGGCGCATCGCCATATCGCCAGGTTTCCGAGAACAGGCACATCGCCGAGACGATCTTTCCCATCGCGGTATCCTCCACAACGGTCATATCCGCATGGCGCAGTATGGGGAACTTGCCGTCTACCCAATCTTGCATGAAGGTTTTTACGAAGGGGTACTTTTTTTCGTCTTCATCGA
>JACKQG010002471.1_pt2 | contig 15518 bp, 12 predicted proteins | sample 8237621 | NCBI WGS metagenome assembly JACKQG01 (sample SAMN15677084, study PRJNA649215) | marine metagenome | biome: marine; feature: Black Sea; material: saline water; isolation source: suspended particulate matter (SPM) from the Black Sea western gyre | collected 2013-06-09/2013-06-10 | depth... | reverse complement strand
TCCATACCTATGATGAAACAGCCTGGATGAAAACCATTGATGTCAATCTCCATGGGGTTTTCAGGGTATCCAAGGCCATTGTCCCCATGATGCAGAAAAATGGCGGAAATATTATCAATATTGCATCCAGGGCAGGTAAGGTACCGGCACTTTTTAACGGGGCCTATGCAGTGTCCAAGGCTGGAGTGATCATGCTGACCAAGGTTATGGCCAAAGAACTTGCCGGATTGAATATCCGGGTGAATGCCATCTGTCCCGGACAGATTATGACAGACCTTGAAAAATGGCGGTTTGGACTGGAGGCCCAATTTTTCAACACCACGGTCGAGGTACAGGAACAAAAGATGTGTGAAACCATTCCCATGGGACGGATTGGGTTACCGCAGGAGGTTGCTGACATGGCTTTGTTCCTGGCATCAGATGTATCCTCTTATGTTACGGGCCAGGCATTGAATATTTGTGGGGGACAGCTGATGGAATTGTAAGGGTTTTCGTTCAGGCACTATTCAGGATAATAATTTTACACATTTTTAAACAAAAGGGATATCATAAATGACAGAAACAATAACAGGCGGGCAACTTGTAGCCCAGGCATTGATAGAAAAAAAAGTGGATACTATTTTTTCATTGTGCGGAGGACATATTACACCAATTTATCAATATCTTGAAGGATCTGAGGTTAAAATTTTCGATACCCGGCACGAGCAATCGGCTCTATTTATGGCAGAAGCCTGGGGGAAACTGACGCGCAAGCCAGGGGTTGCCATGGTAACGGCAGGTCCCGGTTTTACCAATGCCATAACCGGTGTGGCCAGCGCCCATTTTTCAAATACCCCCCTTGTATTAATCGCTGGTTGTGTGGGGCTTGATAATAAGGAAAAACTGGACCTCCAGGATATGCCCCAGGAAGCTGTGATTAAACCCATGGTGAAAAAGACACTGGTCTGTCAGAAAACAGAACGCATCAATGAATATGTTGATCTCGCCTTCAGGATTGCCCAGAGCGGAAGACCAGGGCCGGTTTATCTTGAATTCCCCATTGATGTATTAAATACTCCGGTTCAAAAAAATGCAGTAAAGTATACCAGTACAAGCGCGGTATCACACCCGGCCGATCCTGCCAAAGCAGCAGAATTAATTGAGATGATTCAAAATGCCAGAATGCCTGTTGTAATTGCAGGAACAGGTGCATGGCAGGCACATGCCGAGTCTGAATTAAAAGATTTTATTGAAAAAACAGGCATGCCCTTGTTTACATCCCTGTCCGGCAGAGGGGTGGTTTCTGATGATCACCCTTTGTGTTTTGAAGGGGCAATTGCTATCCGCCCGGGCTGTGGGTTTGCCGCTTATATTGAGACGGATCTGATTATTATTCTCGGGTCCCGCATCTGTCTTTACTATCTTTTTGGTGATATTTTCAACCCTGCAGCCAAGATTGCGCAGGTGGATATTGAGGCTGAAGAGATCGGCAGGAACAGAACGATTGATCTGCCTGTTGTAAGTGATGTAAAAGGCTTTCTTAAAGCGTGTAATCAACTCTTGGATGATGAACTTTCAGAGGAATTAAAATTAAATTTTGGCCCATGGATTGAAAAGCTTTCCACTGCCCATAAAGAGAGCAAAGAGATGACGCAAAAAGACTGGCAGTCTGAGAATATTCCCATTCATCCGTTGCGTCTTGCCAGCGAAATCAATGAATTCATGAATCAAACGACAGATATTGTTGTGGCTGATGGCGGAGATACCACCACATGGATGGGAATGACCCGAACCATGACCCATCCGGGAACATACCTGGATTATGGTATTTATGGATCTTTGGCAGTAGGGTTGCCCTATGCAAATGCTGCCAAGCTTTTGAACCCAGACAGCCGTGTGTGTCTGATCACCGGAGACGGGTCTGTGGGATTTAATTTCATGGAATTTGAAACCGCCATACGGAAAAATCTTCCCATTGTGGTGGTGATCTGTAATGATCTTGGCTGGGGAATGATCCGGCACAGCCAGGAGCTTCGCATTGGGCACGCCATTGAAACCGGAACATTTATCGGGAAAGTGGATTATCATAAAATGGTTGAAGCCATTGGTGGGAAGGGTTTTTTTGTGGAAGATCCCAAAGATATCAAACCAGCCCTGGAAGAGGCATTTGCCACCAAAAAAGTCTGCTGTATTAATGTGATGACAGATCCAACCTCTGTCAGCCCGGCCAGCATGATGCTGGCAAATGTAGGTGCGTATAAGGCATAAGCTCAATTTTTTAACCAACAGACATGCCCTGGAGGGCACAACAAATTATGAAAGAGTAATGAGATGTGAGATATGAGATATGAGATGTGAGGGAAATTAAGCTGACAGTTTTTTCTCACTACTCAAAACTCATCTCTCAATACTTTCATATAAAAGGGGAGGAAGATGGATCCTGTAATGATAGATCAGGTTCGACTTAATTTTAATCCCACTGGCATTGCAATTATCAATGTCGCCATCGGGTTGATGATGCTTGGGGTTGCCCTGGAACTTAAAATAGACGATTTTAAACGGATTGTCTCAAGCCCTAAAGCACCGGCAATAGGTCTTGCAGCCCAGTTTGTCCTGCTGCCGGCCTTTACGTTTTTGCTGGTGCTGTTGATTAAGCCCCATCCTTCCATTGCCCTTGGGATGATGCTGGTGGCAGCCTGCCCGGGCGGAAATCTATCCAATATCATTACCTATCTGGCCAATGGTAATTCTGCCGTATCCATAAGCATGACAGCAGTCTCAACCGTTGCAGCCATTATCATGACCCCATTTAATATTTCTTTCTGGGGCAGTTTGAATCCTGCAACTGCCAGTATTTTAAAACAGGTCAGCCTGAATCCTTTGGATGTGTTTGTCACTGTTTTCTTTATTTTAGGTATTCCGCTTATCGTTGGTATGACCATTGGTCATTATCTGCCAAATGTCGCCCAAAAGGTGAAAAATCCCTTTAAAATATTTTCCCTGGTCTTTTTCATTATCATTGTCTGTGGCGCTTTGGCAGCAAACTGGCAGTATTTTTTAAAATATGTTGGGATTGTTATGGTGGCTGTCTTTATTCACAATGCTCTTGCATTAAATATTGGGTATTGGTCAGGCAGGTTATTTAAACTTGATGAAAAAGATTGCCGGGCTGTTTGCATTGAGGTGGGAATCCAGAACTCAGCTCTGGGGCTTGTGCTGGTGTTCAGCTTTTTTGATGGGCTTGGTGGCATGGCGATTCTTGTGGCCTGGTGGGGAATCTGGCATATCATTGCAGGGCTTGTGACGGCGTTTATTTTTAATCTTAAAAAATTACCGGGAAATGAATTAAACCAGGTATCCTGAAAATTGAATCCATATTGTTTGAAAAATAAAGTCGCACTTGTCACAGGCGGTGCATCTGGAATCGGTCTTGCCACCTGTTGGGAACTGGCCAGACAGGGGGCAAGAATCGCTATGCTGGATATGGATGAAAAAGCGCTTGAAATGCAACGTCAGATTTTTTCAGATCAAGGATATCAGATTTTTGCCATTGTCTGCGACGTTACAAAAGAAGCCGACTGCCAGTCTGCCATCAATCAGACCTCAAAAAAATTCGGGCAGATTGATATCTTGTTTAATAATGCCGGCATTACGCAAAGAGGGCTGTTTGAAAAGACAGACATTGCTGTATTTAAAAAGGTGATGGATGTCAATTTTTTCGGATCTTTGTATTGTACTAAAGCTGCTCTTCCAAACCTTATCCAGACACAAGGGATCATTATCGTAAATGAATCCATTGCCGCCGTGGCACCCTTATTGGCGAGAACCGGGTATAGTGCCAGTAAACACGCACTGCACGGTCTGTTTACCTCTTTGCGATGCGAATTACGGCATAAGGGTGTTCACGTTATGATTGTCTGCCCTGGCTTTATACGGACAAATCTGCAGACAAGGGCCCTTGGCAGTGATGGTAAAATTGCCGACCATGCTCAGACCATGGTGGGCAAGGCAGATACCCCTGAAAATGCAGCAAGGCAGATTGTAAAAGGAATCATAAAGAAAAAACCCTTTCTTGTTCTCACATTTATTGGGAAACTGGGCTATCTTGTATCCCGATTATCTCCTTTATTGTACGAATACATCATGACCCGCCAGTTTAAAAAAGAATTATAAAAAGTTGAGGCAAACGCAGTAATCGGGAAAATTGGCGGTTTCCAATCGGGAACCAACTATTTTCAGGCATAGGAAGCAGGACCCTTATTTGTGCTGTTTAATTGTCCATAAATTTGATATATTATTTTTTGGTTGGTATAAAATTTAACATTTAAATAGTGTTTGGCCCCATCGCAGCAATCGGGAAAATTGGCAGTTTCCGGTCGGGCACTAAATAAGGATACAGCCTAATTAATGAAAGTTGGAATTATAGGCCTGCCCCAGACAGGCAAAAAAACATTGTTTCAGATTTTATCTGGAAATGAGATCAAAGAGCCGTCCAAAGCATTCAAACCAATTCCTGGAAGCGCAGATATACTTGATTCAAGATTCAATAAACTGGTTGAAATGTACGATCCCAAAAAAAATGTCAGGGCAAGAATTGATCTTGTTTTACTTCCCAAAATAGAGAATGAAACCATTTCCAAAGGAGAAATTTTCAGGGATATTGCAGATATGGATGCTATCTGTCATGTGGTTCGTGCCTTTCAAGATGATGCTATTTACCATGCCCAGGGATCTGTTGATTCCAAAAGGGATTTTGAGATGGTCAATTCAGAGTTGATCATGCATGATCAGATATTTGTTGAAAAACGAATCGAACGTCTTGAAACCATGGTTAAAAAGATAAAGGATGAAGATCAGCAAAAAGAACTTGTCCTGATGAATAAACTCAAAGACATCCTTGAAACGGAAAAACCGTTAAGATTGATTGAATTGACAGATGATGAGGGAAAAATGATCAGAAGCTATCCCTTTATTACAAGGAAAAAAATGGTCATTGCAGTTAATGTATCTGAAGAGGATCTTGAGAATGAAGCGCTTCTCTCATCTTTCAAGCAAAGCTGTGAAACTCTCGATATAGAAGTCATGCTGGTGTCTGCAAAGGTTGAGGCAGAAATTGCCCTGCTGGATACCCAGGAAGAAAAAGATGAATTTTTAGAAGGCCTTGGCATAAAGCAGACAGCCCTTGAAAGCCTGACCAGGCTTTGTTTGAAATCTTTGAACCTGATTTCTTTTTTTACTGTTGGAAAGGATGAAGTCCGGCAGTGGTTGGTCAGAAAGGGCGCAAAAGCTCCTAAAGCCGCCGGTGTGATTCATTCTGATCTTGAAAGGGGTTTTATCAGGGCAGAAGTATTTAAATATAATGACCTCATGGAACAAGGCAGTGAAGCCGAGCTTAAGAAAGCCGGCAGGATTTATGTTCAAGGCAGGGACTATGTTGTTGAGGACGGGGATATTTTAAATATCCGGTTTTCTGTCTGATCTTTAAGTTATATTACTCAACTTTAGGACACAGGTCTTTGTAGGCCCTACTCAAATTAGCCCATTGCGAAAGTTGAGTTATATTATTTTACCAGGAGCCAAAAGGCCTTATTACAGATTTTATACCCAGTTCCTCCTTTAAAGAAAGTCTGGATTTTTGGGCAGCTGTTTTATCTGGATAATCGCCTGTTCTTACCAGATACCAGATCCTTTCTTTGGTGTCCTGCAGGACCAGTATCCTTGAATCATACCCATATTGCAGCAGTTCTTTTTTTGTTTTATTGGCATTTTCAGGGTTAAGAAAAGCGCCTGCCTGAAGGGCATACCTTTTATTTGAGGCGGTTTTTATTTCAGGTTTAATCTTTGGTGGTTCTATCTTTTTGATTTCCGGTTTATTCTTTGGCGGTTCAATATTTTTTATATCTTTAATCTTTTGCTTGAGCTCAGCTAATTTTTCTGATGCATAGGTGTGCCTGATGGCTGCTTCATAGGTTTCAACGGCCTTGGCATTGTCTCCCTGCTGAGCAAGCAGATCTGCCTTATAGCAGATTGCCAGGTAAAAATCAGGCTGAAGTGTGAGTGTTTGCGAAAGATCATCAAGGGCTTCCTTGTTTCTGCCTAGTTCGGCAAGACACAAGGCCCGGTTAAAATATGCCACATGGTTTTCAGGGGCCATCTTAATTTCAATATCATAGTTTTCAATGGCTTTTTCATACTCTTGTTTGTAAAACCAGGCCACACCCAGATTGCTGTGAAGTCCTTTCAGTTCAGGAAATAATTCTTTTGCTTTTTCAAAATCCTGAATGGCAAGATCAAATTTTTCCTGTTTCATGCGGGATACCCCCCGGTTTTTGTAGGCATCTGCATTGTCGGGAGCAAGTTCGATCAGTTTTGAAAATTGATCAACCGCTTGCTGGTAATGACCCTGTTTGAAAAAAAGGACACCATTATCAAAGAATTCTTTTTCAGTTTCTGCAAAAAGTATTGTATAAAACGATAAGGTTAATACAATAAGAGATATAATTTTTTTCAAAAGAAAGGTTCCTTTTTATTTGTTTTTATATTAATTTATATTATATAGAGACTATGTTAAATTCAATAAAAAAATATTTTAAAAGGGCAAAGGAAGAGATCTCAAAAGAATATTCCATAAATTTTGAGGGAAATAAATCCCTTGATCCTGAAAATAAAAACCAGGTTGGACTCTGGACAGGAGTTGACCTTGACGGGACACTGGCCCATTATGATCGGTCTACTCCCCACGATAAAATTGGTGAGCCAGTCCCTAAAATGTTAACTCTGGTTAAAGACTTGATAAATAATGGAATAAGGATTAAGATATTCACTGCCCGGGCTCAGGACCCTGAACAAAAACCTATTATTCGGGAATGGCTGAAAACCAATGGTCTGCCGGAACTTGAAATTACCAATATGAAAGACTATAATATGCAATGGCTTCTTGATGACCGATGCATTCAGGTGGAGAGGAATACAGGTCGTTTGATTTTTAAAGATTAATTTTAATTAAAGGACAAAACAAAGATGAAGTATATTTACTACATTATTGTGATCATGGTTATTTTTTCCGGTTTAGTTGCATATGGATTGTTTAATACTAAGATTGAAATTTCAAAGCCGTTTTTATCAATAAATGACAGGGTTTTTTCCGAAACTGAATTTAAAAACATGTTGCTCAATAAACCTCATCACATGACCCAAGAACAATTTATTGAGGAGACCATTGAAAAGCAGCTTTTTATTCAGGAAGCGGTCAAGATGGAGATTAACAAGGAACAATCCTTCCGAATGTCGGTTCAGAATTTTTATGAACAGTCATTGATAAAAGTTCTTCTAGACAGAAAACTGGATTCTCTAAAGGTTGATGTTACGGATGAAGAGATTGCAAAATATAAGGCCTTTATTCAAAATAAGTTTTTCTTAACAAAAATGGTTTATCCAACCATGAAAGATGCACAAAATAAAACCAATGAAACCATTGAAAAAATTGAGGGTGCTTTTCTTGACCTGTCCGGGGATCTGAAATTTATTGTGATGAATTTAAACATTGGAGATGTTTCAAAACCCACAGCCAATGATCTCACGTCGATGGATACCCTGGTTTATATTTACAGACTTGATGAGATCCAAAAGATAGAAGGCTCGGAAAAAATTCAAGAGTTTGATATTGAACAGGTTTCTCTTTATTTGAAAGACAAAAAAAAAGAACAGCTCCTGGATGAATGGTCAGGTAAAATAAGAAAAAATGCAGAAATTTGGAGGAAAAATGAATAGACCGGGTCAATTTAAACGGCGAAATTATTTCATCAATAAAGAATTTCAAGGGCGTTATATTTTTAAGTATTTTCTGATTGCTGCAATTGGAAGCGTACTGTTCATGGCCGTATTCAGCTTTTTTTCTTCCAACACGCTTTCCATTTCTTATGATGATTATCAGCTTCAACTTGGGGTTACACCACTCATCCTGTTTAAAAAAATTCTCAGTGCCCAATGGGTGTTCATAGTTGTTGGGGGAGGGGTTGTGGTTATTGCCACTTTATTTTTAACCCACAGGGTAGCCGGTCCTGTTTTTCGATTTAGAAGAAGTTTAAATGAGATGATAGACGGGGATCTTTCCGGAAGAATTGTACTGCGGCCAAAGGATGAAAGCAAAGAATTGGGAGAAAAGATAAATGAGTTTAATTTGCTTCTTTCTAAAAAGTTGTCTTTAATTGAAAGTGCTAATTTAAATATCGAAATTTTTGTCCATCAATTAAAAAAGAATATGAAAGATGCTGATATGGATATCAGCAGTTTTGAACCCCTTTTAAATCAAATACTGGAAAGTCAAAAAAATATAAGTACCACCATAAACAGCTATACATTTACCCGGAAGAAGGTATAGGGGATCAATTTTAATGATTCGTTTAAAATCAATATATGTATTTGTTTTTATAGGAATATTGTGTTGGTTACCTTTGGATTGTGCTGCAGTTGAAATTCGATCAAAATATACCACCATTACATATTTTGACAAAGGTGATCTAAGGGAATTTAATAAGAAATTATATATGGGGCGGCTCCAATCACAAATAAGGGGAAGCGGCAATACCATAGAAAGTGAAGTGGTCGCAAAGATCGATTTTATTATTGAAAAAGTAAGGCTTGTCCTGGATATGTTTCCGCCAAAATTTAAGTTTTCCATTGTGATTCATCCAGGCGTAAAAGAAGTACAAAGGGATTTTTTCAAAATCTACAATGTAAATGTGGGTTATATTGCTTTTTATTCACCCTCCAGAAATACTGTGTTTTTCTCTGCGAATAATGGTGTTTTAAGAGTTGCCGCCCATGAAATAGGACATGTGGTCGCAGAAAATTATTTTGTCGTTTCTCCTCCCCAGCGAATTCATGAAGTTCTGGCACAATTTGCAGAGGCGCATGTTACTGATTGATTTTCTTGATCATCTTTAATGCTTTTTTATTAATCGGATCTATTAAAAGAGCATGTTTGTATTTTTCCAGGGCTTTATACAAAATATCCTGTTCATAATATAAATCACCAAAAACAACTTTGATCTGGGCATCCATAGGCAAGGCTTTTTCAGCTCTTTCCATTGTATGCATGGCATTTTTCAGGTCATTGTGCTTTTGAAAAAAACGATAAACTTTAAAAAAATGGGATCGTGCAATTCTCATTTGATTTTGTTGATCTTGAAAAGATTTAAATTTTTGGTTTTCAATCAAATCAAGGGAACCAATATATCGGTCAATGGCAGCCTGTATTTCTCCTGTGTCATATAAAAACTGTGCAAAAGCAATGGATGGCCCTGGTTTGTCCGGGATTGCCTGTGTAATTTTTTCTGAGGCAATTCCCGAGACAATCATAGCGGTTAAGGCACGATCAATAAACTTTTCATCCAGAGCCAGAGCCTTTTTCATGAACCCCAGCCCCTGTTCAATTTCTTTTTTTGCAAATAACCAGACAGCATATTGAAAGGTATATTCAGGGTTGCTTTGATCATAAATCATGCTTTTTTTAAAGGCGATTTCCGCTCTTGGGAAGTCATCCTGACGGGCAAGAAAAGTCGCAAATCTATTCAAATGTCTTGAATTTAAAGGGGCAAGATTAAGGGATGCTATAAAATGATTTTTTGATTTTTCTGTTTCATTCTGGAACCAGGCAGTGTTAGCCCTTGTAAATTGATAGTCTGCCCGGAACGGGTCAACCAGTGATGCGAAACGGGCAATTTTTTCTATTTTTTGAATCATTTCCACTGGAGTATCTGCACTCATGCTGGAATCTTTGATGTTTGAATAGTAAAGGATACCTGATAAATTTGAAAGGTTAAATAGAATGGTAAAAATAGTTATCACACAAATGATGAATCCGAAACTAAATTTTTTGGCGGTAGAGGCAATAGGCAAAAGTCTGGTTTGGCGGCTTTGTTCTCTTATGCCCGTGTTAGCGGCAGAAACGGCAATACCGGCAACAAAAAAGAACCATAACCCGTTGGCCCCAATGTGCATGTTGAAATCGGTAAAACTGTGCAAAAGAATTGAAACCAGCGCTGTTATACTGCCCATATAAAGGTAAATTGAAAAGGCATCCCGTCTTTTTGAAAACACCATATAGGTTTTAAAAAACAGGGTTATCAGAAATGAAGCAGCAAGTAAAAAAGCGATCAATCCACCTGTTGCCAAAAGCTCAAGATAATCGTTGTGCGCATGGGTCAGGAATAGATCACTTATAACTGAACGGTGCAGGGGATAGATGTGTGAATAAGTGCCTATGCCTGATCCGGTAACTTTATAATGGCTGATGATATCCTTGGTGTCTTTCCAGAAGTCAAGCCGGGTTTCATAGATTATTCCCTGGGAATTTTTCAATTTGGCAAACCGATCAAATATCTGATCCCATCCAAACCACCCAATGGAAAGAGCGGATAATATGATGACGGCGATAACTAATATGGTATTTCCCCTGCTTATTTTTCTTTGCAGCAGGAATAATGTAAACAGGATCAAGGACAGGCAGGTGCTGATCATGGCACCTCTGGAAAGGCTGACAAATATGGAAACAATGACTAATAATGCCGAGGTTCCGATCAAAATATGAATATTTGCTTTTTCCTGGCTTAATATTTCCAAAATTCCTTTTAGTAACGTGGTTTTTCCAATTCTTGGCCTGTAAAAGAAAAAAAGGCCAAAAATAATGGGAAAAATCATTTCCATCAATCCGGCATAATGATTGTGATTCACATAGGGGCCTGTAACCAGGGCATTGTTTGGAACATGTCTGAACCACAAAGCCATGTCGTCGGTCAGATAAAACTGCAGGATAGAAGAAAAGGCAAGAAGCCCGCCAAAAATCGTAATAGCAAAGACAGTGGCCTGGAGCATTTCCTTTTTGCTGAGCAATTGGATGGTTAATATGTAGAACATCACATAGGTGGAATATCTGAAAAATTCAGACAATGTCGCTTTTGGGCAAACTGTTAAGCGCATCCAGGAATCCGTACCTGTGATCAAATGTGTTGTTTGATGGATTTTAAATATATCTGGCGATAAAAATTCAATAACAAAAGGGGGAAGGGGAATCAGTTGAAAAAGAATATAGAAAAGAAAAATACATAAAGGTGTAATGCCTGGGACCTGGTATAATTCATTTTTGTTTTTCAGGACAAAAATAAAAAAAAAGAGCAACGCAAGAGCCGTTACGATCTCCATAATGGCGTAGGACCAGGGTTCGGTCGTTCCAAATGCCAAAGGGGTAAAAATGAATAAAAAGAAAAATAAAATTTTGGAGAGTTTTAATGGCATGTTAATTATGAATCTGAAGAGTAATAATAATCACCATAATTATAATAGTAACCACTCTTTTTTGCACTGAACCTGTTCAGCACCAAACCGGTTATGGGGGCATCCGCTTCCCTTAGTTTTTTTATTCCATTGCCCAGGATTTCATAGGTGGTTTTCCCGGCCCATGTAACAAGGATAAATCCATCAACATGCTGGCTTATAATAATAGGGTCAGTCACGCTTGCTATAGGCGGGGTATCAATAATAATTCTGTCATAAATTTCTGAAGCATCAGAAATCAGGGTGATTAATCTTTTTGAGCCTAACAGCTCTGATGGATTGGGAGGGATGGGGCCTGCGGTAATCACATCAAGATTTTCTGTCGGCGTACTCAATTCAAGTCCCTTTCCATCTGAAACGCCTGCCAGAAAAGAACTTAAACCGGATGTGTTTTCAAGATTAAAGTTTTTGTGCTGCACGGGCCGCCGCATGTCTGCATCAATCAATAATACCTTTTTCCCTGCCCTGGCAGTGGTTACCGCTAAACATGCGCTGACAGAAGATTTTCCTTCTCCCGGTGTTATACTGCTGATAAGAAGGGTTTTTAGAGGATTATCACCAGATGATAGCATTATGGAAGTCCTCAATCCCTTAAAACTTTCTGAGATCAATGAGGATGAATCTTCAAACACATTTTGAATAATGGTTTGTTCCTTGTCTTTCAGAAAATCAATGGTGCTGATAACGGGAATATCAAATTTTTCCTCAACATCTTCAGGTGTTTTAACTGTATTATCAAGATATTCAAGAAAGAAGGCAAGGCCCAGCCCCCCAAACAGCCCCAGGATGATACCCAGCAGTATATTCCTCTTTTTTCTGGGTTTAGCAGGATACTCAGGCAACTGTGCTTGTTCAATCACCCATACATTGACGTCCTGGCTTCTTTCAGTGATACCGCTTTCTTTCATCTTTTTGATGAGTGCATCGTAAAGATACCGGTTGGTGTCCACTTTTCTCTGGAGGATACCCAGCTGAATGGATTTTTCACCGAATCTGGCTGCCTCAAACCTGGTCTGGGCCAAAAGATCTTTTAAATCCCTTTCATTGGCCTCGGCAAGCAGGTATTCATTTTTTATTGTCTCGACAACTTTCCCCAGTTCTTGATATTTTGCATTTTTAAGCGTATTCAGCTCATTTTTGGCAGTGGTCATCCTGGGATGTTTAGGGCCATATTTTTTTGATAGTTCTGATATTTTTTGATCTGCGATCTGAATTTTCAGGTTGATGGATTCAATTGATGGCGCCCCTACAATTACCGGAATTGTTTCAAGTTGTCCTTTTTTGACATTTTTGATTTGATCATAAACGGCAAACAGCTCTTTTCTTTTTGTTTCAGAAACAGTAAGCTGCCTGGAAAGATCTGACAGCCTTTCGGGTAAAACAGTGATCTTATCCTCTACCATAACGATATCATGTTTTTTCTTATATTCGTATAACTCCTTTTCTGATTCTTCAAGATTAGCCCGTTGTATTTCCGCTTTTTTTTTCATCCAGCCGATGCTATAACCGGAAACCTCCATCTGCATGTCAACCAGTTCATCAATGTATGCCTGGGCAATGGCATTGGCTACTTGTACAGCAACAACAGGACTGTCTGACATATAGCCGATTTGAAGAATCCTTGAATTTTCAACAGGTGATACAGAAATATTGTTTTTGATAATATCTTCAAGAATCTTGGCTTTTGCCAGGGGGACATCAGGCTTATCCGGTATCAATTTTTCTACTATATCCTTATCAGTTGAATCAGATGCCAGCTTTTCAATCCCAATCATTTCTTTAAATGAAACATATTGGTCTTTTATCCATCCTGTAATGGAAGAAATATAAGAATTCTTTTCCTCCTCTTTTTTTGTGAAAAAAGTGTCATATATTTTTTCCGGATTCAGACTTTTAACTGCTTTTTCCACAACGGCAGAACTCATAATCAATTGATTATGGGTTTCAATAAATTCAGGATCATAGGGGGTATACCTGGCGCCGCTTGTCAAAGCTGCGGTTGTATTCCTTTCTATCAAGACTTTGGTGGCCGCAAAATAGAATGGCGTCGCTGTAAATGTGGCAATGATAACGATTAACAGGGTCAGAATAAAAAAGGTAAAAATAGACCCTTTCCGTTTGTTGATAATTCTAAGATAGTCTCTTAAATGTATTTCTTTTTCATTCATCATCAGAAAAAACTTTCAGGTACCACAAGGACATCATCAGGAAATATGGGCTCGTCCATGTTAACATTCTCATAAACCGTTTTATTACCATTTACAATACGGATAATCCGGACCTTATTTTTAGCCGCTATTTTGGAAAATCCGCCAGCCATTGTGATAGCTTTGATGACGGTAAGTTCATGTTCATACTTATAAGAATCCGGTTTCTTAACTTCTCCGGAAACATAATAGGTTTTTGCCTTTGAAATATAGATGCTGTCATTACCCTGTATGGTGAGGTTTAAAGATGTATCCCCTTTTTTAATGAGCTTTTCCAGATCGATAACAATTTGATCGTTATCAATGCCTGATTCGTTTATCCGTTTGATAGTAGCGGTGCTGCCGGCATCTTCAGTCAATCCCCCGGCTTTTGAAATAAACTCTAAAAATGTAATTTTGCCCCTGACCTCAAATTGCCCCGGATTTCTAACCTGACCTAAAATAGTGGCCTTCTTACTTCTATGTTCAGCAATGAAAACATCCACCTGGGGGTTTACAAGATAACCATCTGCCAATAAATTTTCAATTTTAGCGGACACCTGGGAAACGGTAAGGTCTTTTATGGAGAGTTCACCTAAAAGCGGCACGCGTATGGTGCTGTTCGAACTGACCCTGACAGTAGTAGATAAATCTGTATTTTCATAGACATTGATATCAAGAACATCTCCTTCTCCCACCGTGTATTCCTGTGCAGTTAAAATCAGTGGTAGAAAGAATAAAAATAAAATCAGTATGCATTTTTTTAAAGTACACTGCATCATTTTTTTACATATACAGGGTAGCTCTTAGATAAATTTGGTTTATATCAAAATCATAAAACGAATAATTTGAATTGCTTTGATAATAAAAATATCCCAAATCAAAAAACATCCATTCCCTGGGCTCAAACTTTATGGCCGGACCAAAGCCAAAAATATCATCATTCCGGTCAAAGCCATTGTACTCGTTACGTTTATAAAAAATACCCAGACTGGCAGACCATTTTTCAGTGAATTTTTGTCCCAGGGTAACATCAATACCGGTTGAAAGAAAACTTGATGCAGCTGCCATATCAGATTCGTGGAATTTCCGGAATCCGGTTGCCTGAAGTGAGCGTTTAGGGTTAAATTCATGTTGAAGTCGCAGTTCAAAGGAAATGCCGTCCTGATCTGTGACAGATGGCGAGTTAAAATCCTTTTGTATATATCCTAATTTTATAAGCCCGTTTGTTTTTTCGGTAATTTCCCAATTGGCACCTGCATAGTACCGGTTTTCAATACTGTCATTTATAGTACCGGAATCAAATTTAATATCTGAATAATTGTATTCCGTAAAAAGGTCAACTTTGGTCCAGAATTTATAAAATGCAGATATGCCATAAGATTTGTCAGTCCTGTCTCTATTTGAAACAACAGTGTCTTTATAATCCAGGCCATAATTTGATAAAGCCAGTTGAAGTTTGAATTTGTTTGAAGGCGGATCATAGGTTGTTATAAAATCAATTAGATTATCCTGATGCCTGTAGAGCGTATCTGACAGACCATCTCCGGAGACCTCTTCTCTGTCATTTAAAACACCGATTAAATCAAAGGATAATCCGAAATTAAGATTATACTGAAAAAGAGCTTCTGCTTTGTGATTTATATGATCATGTTTGGAATAGCCGGAGTTAAAGATAAATTCAGGTGAATATAAAAAATAAGACTGATAACGTCTGCTGCCGCCCTCAGGCTTGATGCGGCTCAAGTGGAGCCCACCTGGAGCAGTTATCGTTGTGTCGATTTGTAATTGTTTTACTTTGGTTCCAGGGAATACAAGCCAGACCCCCGGGGCTATGGTGGTAATAAGAGAAGATTTTTTATTTGAATTAGTGGCAAAAAGATTATCAGTATAGACTTCTTCAAGGATTATAAATGGGTGAAATATGCCCCCTTTTTCTCCTAGAATATCAGATGTGATAACTGCATCTCCTGTTGAACCGCCAGGTACTGAACCGCCAGGTACTGAACCGCCAGGTAC
>JACKQG010004763.1_pt1 | contig 15521 bp, 14 predicted proteins | sample 8237621 | NCBI WGS metagenome assembly JACKQG01 (sample SAMN15677084, study PRJNA649215) | marine metagenome | biome: marine; feature: Black Sea; material: saline water; isolation source: suspended particulate matter (SPM) from the Black Sea western gyre | collected 2013-06-09/2013-06-10 | depth... | reverse complement strand
GGCGAGGGCTTTATCCCTGCCAATCTTTTTCGCTTTACGTGTCCCATGATGGTCAATAAAGACATACCAGATCCCTGAACCTTTTGGTTTCTCTCTTGCTTTAACTCCCATACGTTAATCCTCCTTTTTTGTTTTGTGTTTCGTGGGTCTTCTTTTCACCTTGATCCTTGGATTTCCTCCCTGTGCTTTTTTTACATAAGACTTACGGGCACGCTTGGCCCCTTCTCTGAGTTCACATTCATATGCTTCACCTTTTTCTGACTTGAGATCAGCACGTTTCTGTCGTGATCCGGCTTTTGCCGCACATAGATTGGAGCAGTATGTCTTTTGCTTTTTAGAAATATGGATGAAATAATGATTACATTCCGGGCAAGTCCTCAGTGCATCAACTGATAACCCGTCAGCTGCTTGAAAAAATCTACACTCAACCGCAAGACTTACCTGGTCTTGGATTAAAGATTTCGTGGATATCTTGTAATCACTGAAGGGAAAATCCCAGCACCCTTCTTGCCCAATGACACAATCCATTGACGTTGAAACCCTCTCCGCCCATACAATTTCTTGGCTATTGCTTGAGTCGATTGAGTACCCTTTTTCCCTGCGGATAGTGTATTTCATTCTGGCCTGCATGATAGATTGATCAAGCCGTTTCAGCAGGCTCAGCACTTGCCGTTGAATAGCGGGAAGGCTTTTCTCTGTATCCTCAAAAAGAGTTGCAGAGTTGAACTCCACACCGACTAATAACCATTTAATCAGCTCTTCTTTTCTGGCTCCAACAATGTTCCCCAGATCTGTGTATGTAAATTCGAGGAATTTCTCTAATTCTGAGAACGTGTTTTTCATAACCCCCTCCGGTCTTCGTTAATTATTTTTATTAATTCCATTAGCGTATCGTTATCGAAGATGTCTTATTTTCACGTTATTAGAACATGGTTGATTTATTTTGTCATGTAATATTTAATGGTATCAAAATAAATCATAAACGAAGAGAGTGGCATGATGAAAGACATAGAGCCGAATTCACTTCATACACCTGAAGAAGTCAGCCAAATACTGAGAATGAGCCTTAGTTGGGTGCGCCAGGCTATTGCACGCAAACGCCTGCCGGCAATCCATATAGGTGGGAAAAGTTTTGTGCGAGGTGAAACGCTTTTTCACATTATGAGGAATGGATTGAAATGAACCCTCAAGACTTGGCCAAAGTTAAAGCAGCAGCACAATATGCCGTAGTGTTGCCCAAGGAGAAGGCCTGGAACTTATATGCCAGACTGGCATTGCAAAGGAGGGCTGACGTATGAGTCTTGCCACTCACATTGCTTCAACATTAGGCCATGGGAAGGAGCTTAAGAGTGGTGACGGTTGGTCGACTCTATGTCCTATTCATGGAGACGATAACCCATCATTATCTGTCAGAGACATTACTAACAACAAAGGCGAACCGGATGTAATCCTGAAATGTTTCGCTGGATGTGGATTTAAGGAAATCAAAAGCCATCTTCGAGGCATAGGGCTCTTGCCAGAGTGGAAGCCGAAAAAAACAAGCGAACCAAAAAAAGAAAAAGACTCTTTTGTCTGGCAAAAATCTAGAAGAGACGACGAAAAGGTAAAAAAATACTTTGCCAAGAGAGCAATCATCTTTGACGACGACTCCTTTCCCGTCCCTTCATCCTTGAAATGGAATTCTTACATAGACAAGAAAACAGGTGATCTGGTTGAGCTGGTTGTTGCCGCTGCGACAACGCCGGCGGACAAGAGCGTTAAAGCTGTGCAGCGCCTTTTTATCGACATTGAGGATTACAGCAAGACCGGCGCTAAGATGTTGGGGAAGATGCAGGGCCGGGGCGTGTATTTCTACCGTAAGAGGCCAATGACGGAGCTGATGATAGGTGAAGGCATTGAAACCACCCTTTCCGTCATGCAGGTCACTGGTATGAATGGTGTTGCTGCTCTTTCAGCTTCTGGTCTGAAAAATATCAAGCTCCCTCCCGAAACAGAGACAATTTACATCCTGGTTGATTCTGACAAGTCCTTTGCAGGACAGAAAGCATCATGTGAGCTGGCCGGCAAGTTTGAAAAGAAAGGCGGCCAGGCATTTATTGTCTCTCCTGATGATTCATGTTTCACGGGCAGTCCAAAGAAGAGAGATTTTAATGATCTGCTCCAGGAAGTGAGTACCGGCGGTCTGATAACGGAAAGGATGGCGGCAGCTATTCCCTTTAAGGAGTTGGGCTGGAAACCGCCTTCTGATACAAAAACACCGGGCGATGTTATCCACAAACTGTCAGATTTACTTGCTGAGGGCAAGATTGCCGCCAGTCAATGGTTCCCAGTTTTGCACGATGCCGGATTAGATCCGCCTGGTGAAGACGAAGTGCTTCAGTATCTTGCGTCCCAGAAGGTTGGCACCAAAAGATCCCTGAACAAGGAGTACAAGGCACGATCCGAAGAATCTGCAATAAAGAACAAATGGCACGGGTTGGCAGAGACTGCCGGAGATCGGAAGCTGGTGGAATATTTACCGCACGACCTGAACCGCGTCACACTATTGACCGAGGAGGCTATCATCGCCATCCCTGGGCAATGGCCGTATTTCAACTACGGCGGCATGCTGTCCTACTCAACGTATGAGCACCCGGCGCGGAAAGCAGTGGGGATAGATAATGTGCAACCACCTATGGTGCCGGTAATTCGACCATACAGTCGCGACAATTTGCATTTAAGAGCTGAGCAAAGCGTATTGCACTACAAGGTCAAAGAGACCGAGACCAGCATTATTCCTTATCCAGTAGCAACACCGCAGCCGATTATCAATAAATTAATTGATCATCCTTCACCACTTGCGCCCAGGGTTTCCGGGCTGGTATCGCATCCGGTTATTTCTCTTGAGGGCAGAGTAATCAGCAGCGAGGGAATCGATAAAGAAACGGGATTGTTGCTGCAGTTTGGCGGAAGTTCCTTTCGTGTCCCGAAAAACACGACGCGTGACGATGCAAAGCGTGTTGCAGGGAAATTGACTGAAAAACTTTTCGCTGAATTTTGTTTTCGGGACGAACCCTCGCAGGAAAATTTATATCAAACTGCCGCGCTTGCATTTCTATTGAGCGGCATTTTCCGAAAGGTAATTGACCAGGCCCCGGGCTTTTTGATCGTAGCCAATGTGCAAGGATCTGGGAAAACAACACTGGCCCGCATTGTTCATGTAATTTTAACCGGTCGTGATATGCCTGTTTCAAGCTTAGGCGGCAATCCCGAGGAAATGAAAAAGGAGATGTTGGCGACGCTCATGCAGTCCCCTGCCATGGTTTGTTACGACAATCTTTTAGATGGTTCTGAAATCCGAGACCCAATTCTAGCCAAAGTCATTACATCCCCCCATTTCAAAGGCCGCGTACTGGGAAAATCACAAGAAATCACTGTTCCGACAAACAGCGTCCTGGCCCTGACCGGCAACAATGTCAGCCTGTCCGCTGATCTGGTGCGGCGTTTTTTGACCATTCATTTGACTACTGACGTTGCCCGCCCAGAAACGAGAACATTCAGGCACCCAGATATTGTTCAGCATTGCCTTAATCTCCGGGTAGAAGCTGTTCAAGCCTGCTTAGCAATAACAGCGGCCTATATCGAAGCTGGGTGCCCGTTAAAGCCGGAAGAGCTCAGAAGCTCCGGCTTTAACCAATGGGATAGGACGGTGCGGTTCCCGTTGCTCTGGGCCACCGGTGTTGACATCTTGGAGTCAATGAATCTCAACCGGCAACACTCGACGGAGCATCTTGCAATGCTGGGGCTCATGCGATGCCTGTATGAGATATTTGAAAACGCGCCATTTTCGGCAACTGAGCTGTTGAACCAGATAACAAATGAATACAACGACAGCATGCGCGAAACACGTGATCATCTGCGAGAGTGTATTGCAAACATGTCGCCAAAGGCTTTGAAAAGCACACGAAGCCTGTCATGGGTTCTGAAAAAGCTCATTGGCAGGCAAATTGAGGATATGGAATTGAAGTATCAAGCAAACAGCTCCGGAAACTACGGTAAATATTTTGTAGACAAGCCGCCATTTTGAAATGGTGGAACTGGTGGAACCTAGGGCCTATTTACTACTCAGATTTTAAAAAACAGAAAATTTTAATTTAAGAAAATGAACAATACGAACAGGAAATACGTAAAAGTTCCACCAGTTCCACCATCATGGGCAGCAGCATCAAAAAGTTTCGCAGTTCTTGGTATGACAGGAGGCCCTTATTAACTGCTTTGAACTGGAAGTGATAAGGGGAAAAGCAAAAGTAGAAATGCTCCCTTTGGATTTTTGAGGAGCAAATTAATCTTTTTAGGAGGCAGAAATGAACAATGTTGCAAGAGTATATTTCCCGTATTGCCTGGATAAACAAAAAGACGGCTCATGGGTGTTTTTAAATCGCCTTTATAAACCCGTTGGCTTCAACACTCAACCGCAAGAATGGATAGAATACAGAGACTATCCAGTTTCTATCTTTTTGGAGGACATTTCTGATGACTTAATAAGGGAAATAGCGGGATGCGATAAAGATGTGTGGACTGATGATGATCATCAAGTCACTAGAATTTATTTGTATGGCGATATGTCCGACCCGACACGGTCAGAGGAAGATATGAAAAGATACATGGGAAGGCTGGAAAGCGTAATGAAGCTTAAACTGGGCAAGGAGCCATTACATAGCCGTAATATTATTTGTCCATCTTAATAGGAGGAAAAGCTGATGAAGGAAGCAAATAACAAACAAGAATTAACAGGTATAACAATTTTGAGGAATCAAATGATTTTTGATTATGTGGATTCTCATGTCGGGTTGTTAAAGAACACAGCCAAGGCCCGTAGCCGGATTTACCAGTTGACTACTTGAGAGCATTTATCCCTATAGTAACCATGTTAACCATGTGAACCATGTGAAAGGTAATGCAGCGAAATAAAATTAAAGATTCCAAGATGTTAAAGATGGTTAACGATGGTGTGAGCCAGGCGGATATAGCCCGGGAATTTAGTGTCACTCCTGCTGCGGTCAGTAAGCGGCTGCGGAAAATCAGAGGCCGGACAACGTACGCGGTTGCGACGGCAAAAGTTGAGCGGGCTGTTGAGAGCAAGCTTGATGCTGTTGAACAGTTGAAGCTAATAAACACCCGAGCCCATGAGCTGTTGAACCAGGCTGAGGATGATGTCCAGCTGTCCGTTAAGCTCATGGCGGAAATAAGGAATCAGCTTCGCCTGCAGCTTGATATCTTCGAAACCCTTTACTCCCTGCAAGGCGCAGCTGAATTTCAGGAATCTGTTCTTGAAACGCTTGAAGAGGTGGATCCGGTGATTCGCAAAAGGGTTATCACCAGGCTGAATGAGAAATCAGCCCTGCGCTCGGCATTGAGGTTTACATGATGCAGGTTTTTGTTGAAAGGAAAAAAGGAGAACTCTTTGACCAGCTATCGGCTGCCATTGATGCGCGTTTCTCCACTGGCAGCACTGACTATTCAATGTATCAAGACAACCCCGTGGCCTTTGCCAAGGAGGTTCTTGGCGAGACACTGACCTCTGACATGATACGCCTTATGGAAGCGGTCAGGGATAACCAGGTTGTCATTGCCAAGTCCGGAAATGCTGTGGGCAAGACCTTCATTGCCGCACGGCTTGCTGTCTGGTGGCTGCTTTGTTTTGTTGAGTGCCAGGTGTATAGCTGTGCCGCACCGCCGGAAGGCAACCTGCGGCGTCTGCTCTGGGGTGAAATCGGATCCATAGTGGAAAAGAGGTCTGATCTATTTGAAGGCTGTGACGCGAAGACCTTGCATATTGCCAAGAGCTCCATTGCTTTTCTCACAGGAGTATCTATCCCAGCCTCTGGCACAGCATCACAGAAGGAGGCCAGGTTTTCAGGAAAGCACAGCCCGAACCTGTTGTTTCTCTGTGATGAAGCGGACGGTATCCCTGATGAGGTGTTCAAGGGCATTGAAAGCTGCATGTCCGGTGGCCATGCCCGGCTGCTCTGTATGTTCAACCCAAGGTCGGAACAGGGGCATGCCTATAGGTTGGAACGTGACGGCCGGGCGAAAGTGGTTGAACTGTCCGCCTGTAATCATCCCAACGTTTTGACCGGTAAGAATAAAATACCCGGAGCTGTTGACCGGCAAACGACAGTGAGGCGTATCAACCAGTGGACCAGACCGCTGGTTGCTAATGAACAGCCTGACAGCAACTGCTTTGAGCTTCCTGGATTTCTTGTCGGCACCACGGCGATAGACCAGGCAGGACGTGAATATCCGCCACTGCCATCAGGCTGGTATAAGATCCTGGAGCCAGCCTTCAGTTATATGGTCCTGGGCCAGTATCCTGCCCAGGCAAGCACCCAGCTTATCAGTCGAGAGTGGCTGGACCGGGCACGGAGCAGATGGGACAGTTATGTTGTCGAACATGGGGAGATTCCGCCATCCAGCACCGGGGCAATAATGGGCCTGGACATCGGCGAGTTCGGCACAGACGCCAACGTCGCCTGCTTCAGGTATGGCGGCTATGTCGAACGCCTTGTTTCGTGGTCCGGGGTTGACACTGTGGTCACGGCTAACCGGGCAGCGGCGGAATACCAATCAAGGATGATTCGTTTCTGCAATGTTGACGCAACCGGAGTTGGTGCAGGAGTGGCCCCGCAGATGACTATTGCCGGCTGCCGGGCCAATCCAGTTAAGGTAGCCTCCTCACCCACAGAGAAGTCAGAGCTTGGTGAGTTCAGGAACCTCCGTTCCCAGCTCTGGTGGGCCTGCCGCGAATGGCTCCGTTTAGATCACGGTGCCATGCTCCCACCTGATGATACCTTACTGGAGGAGCTGGCAACTCCAACGTATGAAGTGCGAAACGGCAAGGTGGAGGTCATGCAGAAACCTATTATGCGTGAGATGCTGCGACGAAGCCCTGACCGGGCTGATGCGCTCTGTCTTACTTTTTATCAACCGGAACTGTTGTTTCCCAACTTGTGAGGATCTTATGGAAATATTAAATGTAGTCAAAGCTGAGAAATGTAAAGACCATAGTATCAAACTCCACATTGAAGATTTTGACGGCCAGGTCGACACAAAAAGGTATGCAGACATCCGGGGCGCCGTATCCTGGCCGATAGGCAGCTCCCCAGCATATGTCTGCCTGGTCGGTCAGGAGTATATACGTCCCAAGCCATTTGAAAAGCAGGCACCAATAGGCAGGAGAGTATTATTGGCTGAGTTTGAATCAGTGGACTTTGCCGGCGATCCCTTATTTGCAAAGATTATTGATTTTGCCGACCAGTTTCACTGTTACGAATTCTATGTGGATCAGGGGGAACGATTCACTGGTTTCCATGCTGACTTCCGGGAGTATGAAAGGGAGAGGTCAAGCTCGATACACCTCCGTGATGCCTATGATGCCGATAACTTTATGGTTGGGATGTCACGAATCAAGACTGGAATTGATAGAGGCAATTTGATGATCCCTGCCGACAGTTTAGCCTACAGCCAGCTGCAATCGATTACCCGGCCGGATCTGGCGGATAATCCGGAGCAGAGATTCTACGCTCTTAACGGTCTGAGGCATGTTATCAGCGGTTTTCATAGAAATCCACCGATTATTCGACCTCCGAGAGACTCGAGATTGTGGCCCAGAAGACCACGGGGAGCTATGGTTGCGTGAGGTGTAATATCTCTACCCGGAAAATTTCAGCATATCCAAATGTCTAATTCGGTGGGTGAAGAAGCAGGGGCTTTCCTAGGCGTTTTGGGGGCCATAGTTTAATGTCAATTTTTATATTAATATATCCGGTGAGGAAAAGACTATGGCTAAAAAGAAAGGAAGAAACGCAAGGCAGCCTGAAAAAGAATTTGACCTATACATTCTTGAAATAGATAGTTGGGACTCTCCATACTCTTTTGGTATCAACATAACCAGACATCTCTCTGAAGGGCCTTTCTGGGAGTTCTCAAGCATTAATATTTCTGGCAATTTTATATTGCCGGAAAAAATATCTGGGAAAGATATCACCATTTCGTTGTATGGAAGCCGAGACTTCATCCCCTATCTGAATAGTCCACAGAAGTATGACGACTACGAACCCAAAAGCATAGGACATCTTACTATCCGAGGAAAACAAAGAAATGGGCATGCATTTATCCCTGTAGATATGTTTTCATTTATCATGAGCATGCTGAGTGATGGCAGGTTTAAATTTCTCAAAATGAACGGTCATGCTCTCTATCGAGGCAACGCAAGCATCCGCTCTGTTTCTTTTCACCAAGAATATGATGTAGATGAGTGGTAATGTGTTAGCCTTATTTCGCGAGGATAAAGAACGAAAGACATTAACGATTTGAAACAAATTGGAAAAAGATTAAATGTAACTTACATTTACTTGCCTCTCTTTTTCATAGCAAACATTTTCCTTAATGACTTGATCCTGTTGAACCAGTATAATGAAAAGCATGTCCTTAGAATCTATGAAAAATTCCTACAAAATGTCTTTTACAACGGGTGGTCTCTTTTACAATGAATCACTTCAGATTGCTGCATTGTATGATACAATTGGTGATTGGCCGAAAACCCGCGATCAAGTTTTATCTGAGAACCTTTTACAGACTCGGACTGAGAGCAGTGCTAAGCGCAGAATATGGGAAATATGTTCTCGCCTGGAGTTGTTGACAGAAGGCCAGATCCAACTGCTTATTTCTGGATCACGCCAGGAACAGCAATATTTACTCTGGATCGCTGTCTGTAAGCACTATTCTTTCATACGGGATTTTATGATCGAGGTCGTACGGGAAAAATTTCTCCGTATGGATCTTCATATTCAAGCCCAGGATTATGAAATATTCTATGACAATAAGGCAGAGTGGCATGCAGAACTGGAAAAACTCCGAGACTCAACACGGACAAGACTCAGACAAGCTCTTTTTCAAATCATGCGCGAAGCAGAAATTATCTCCCGGGAAGATATGATTATTCCCTGTCTGCTTACAGAAGAATTAACAAAGGTACTTGCAGCAGACAACTCATCCTGGATTACGGTGCTTCCTGTATCTGATATGGATATCAACGCATGGTTAGCGTAAATTACGACATGAACCCATTTTCTATTCAAGAAAGCTTTGATCATTTACTGAAACTTATCAGCAGTGAACGGTTTCTCAAGAAGCAGGGGCTTGGCAATGAAGTCCCCTTTTTCATATGCCCCTATCCACCACAGAAAGCCGCAGACATGGATAAGCTGCGCATTCAGTTACGAAACAAACTCGAACAACAGGGCATTCGTATTCTGGATATCAACCTCTATGATCTGGCAGTCGGCCTCCTGAAAAAGCGTAACATTTGGGAACGTATCCTTGAAACAGAAAAATCTGTAGATAAAGAGCAGCTCAAAGAACTCCTGCAAGGAGTCCTTGATTCACAGTCGCATTTAGTTCCTGCTATAGCAGAAGAAATGTCAAAATCAGAATTTGATGTGATGTTTATCTCAGGAGTTGGTGAAGTTTTTCCATACATCCGTTCACACAATGTCCTGAACAATCTGCAAAGTACTGCCAAAGACCAGCCAACCGTCATGTTTTTCCCAGGTGTTTATACCCATTCCCTAGAAACTGGAGCATCCCTGGATCTGTTTGGTTGTTTGCATGATGATAAATATTACAGAGCGTTCAACATTTTTCACTGCGAGATTTAATAACCAGTACAAATCATGTCCATATAAAAGGAAATCCTATGCTGTTAAAGGAAATATTCGAGAAACCGGTAGATCGGTCTATAGAGGGTGTTATCAAGGCAGATGACGAAGCGAGTCTGCGCCTGGAAGTAGAAGAATATGTTCTGACCAATGAAGTTGCCAAACGGCTGGAAAGCTTTCTTGATGCCTATAAAAACTATGACGGAGCAAACGGCGTTTGGGTATCTGGATTCTTTGGTTCTGGCAAATCACATCTCCTGAAGATTCTTGCATTACTCCTCGAAAATCGCTCCATTGACGACACTCCCGTACTCGACCTGTTTCTTCCCAAGTGTACTGACAATGAAATCTTGCGCGGTGACCTTAAACGGGCCGTAGCAATTCCTTCGAGATCAATCCTCTTCAATATTGACCAGAAAGCTGATGTTATCAGTAAAACCCAGATAGATGCCCTTCTCTCAGTCTTTGTGAAGGTGTTTGATGAGATGTGTGGGTACTATGGGAAACATGGACATATTGCCCAGTTTGAAAGGGATCTTGATAGTCGTGGCCTGTATGGCAAATTCAGAGAGGCCTATCAAGGCATTGCCAAAAAAGACTGGACTGTCGGCAGGGAACAGGCATTACTCGAAGGGCAGAATATAGCCAAGGCCTACTCCCAAGTCACCGGCACTGATGAAGCGGCAGCAAATGGTATTCTCGATAGATATCGTAGTGATTATAAGCTTTCCATTGAAGACTTTGCCGAGCAGATTAATGCCTATATCGAAGGGCAGGAGGATAATTTCCGCTTAAACTTTTTTGTTGATGAGGTCGGGCAATACGTTGCCGATAATACAAAACTCATGACCAACTTGCAGACAGTGGCGGAAAGTCTGGCCACCAAATGCAGAGGACGGGCCTGGGTCATCGTTACGGCCCAGGAGGTTCTGGATGATGTTGTTGGTGAAATGAGTAAAAAACAGGCCAATGATTTTTCCAAGATCCAGGCACGGTTTGCCAACCGCATGAAGCTTACCAGTGCCAATGTTGACGAAGTTATCCAGAAAAGACTTCTGCTTAAAAACGAAAGTGGCGTGGCGATACTGTCTGACGTCTACCACGAACAGGTAAACAACTTTAAAACCCTGTTTGATTTTGGTGACGGCTCCCAGACCTATAAGAATTTCAGAGATCGGGATCACTTCATCCACTCTTATCCCTTCATCCCGTATCAGTTTACCCTGTTCCAGGCCGCCATCCAAAGCCTGTCTCAACATAATGCCTTTGAGGGCAAGCATAGTTCCGTCGGAGAGCGATCCATGCTTGGCGTGTTCCAGCATGTGGCAAAGCATATCGCCAGCCACACCATCAGGGAGCTGGCCACTTTTGACCTTATGTTTGAAGGAATTCGCACCGCTCTAAAATCACAGATACAGAAAGCTGTTCTGGTGGCGGAAAAGAACCTTGGAGATGATTTTGCCGTCCGTGTGCTCAAGGCGCTGTTTCTGGTCAAATATGTCAAGTCATTCAAGGCCACTGTCCGCAACATCAGCATCCTTATGCTGGATAACTTTAACCGCAATATCACTGACCTGCAAAAACAGGTAGAAGCTGCGCTGAACCTGCTTGAACAACAGACTTATATTCAGCGCAATGGAGAACTGTATGAATTTCTCACCGATGAAGAAAAGGATGTAGAGCAGGATATCAAAAATACAGATGTTGAAAATACGGATGTTTCAGATGAACTGGCCAAACTTGTATTTGACCATACCTTAAAGTCAAGAAAGATCCGTTACGATGACAATGGCCAGGATTATGCTTTTTCGCGCAAACTTGATGATCGCCTTTGCGGGAAAGCGCATGAGCTCAGTATCCATATCATCAGTCCATTTCATGAGCAGGTTGACAACGAAACTACTCTTTCCATGCAGTCCATGGGAAAAGATGAGCTTCTTGTTATCATGCCTGCAGATGACCGCTTTCTCCATGACCTGTTGCTCTATAAAAAGACTGATAAGTATGTCCGTTTAAACATGACCCAGACCCAGCAGGAAACAGTGAAGCGAATTCTTACCGACAAGAGTTTTCAAAACATTGAGCGATACAAAGATTTACAGGATAAGGCCAGAGATCTACTCGGCAAGGCAAAGCTCATTATCAACCTTAAACCCCTTGAGTTAAGCAGCACCGATCCCCAGACCAAAATCACCCAGGGCTTTTATGACCTTCTGCGCCGCACCTATCCAAACCTGAACATGCTTCGAGGGATCAAGTACAGTGAGAATGATATCGCAAATTATCTCAGACCTTCTGGAGCTACACTCTTTGGTGATGATGACAAAATGATGAGTGAGGCAGAGCAGGAAATGCTCTCCTTTATTCAAGGCAATAGCCGCAATGGTGTTCGGACAACCCTGAAAAGCCTGGTGGAGCGATTCGAGAGGAAACCCTATGGCTGGTATTTTGCCGCCATTCTCTGCATCACGGCAAAACTCTGCGCCCGGGAAAAAATAGAGGCTAGGTCTGATTCAAATATTCTGGAAGATACAGCACTGGAAAAGGCCCTGCGAAATACTCAGGGCCATGGAAATATCATTCTTGATCCTCAGATTGATTATACATCCTCCCAGGTTCGGCAATTAAAAGAGTTTTATGCAGACTTCTTTGATGCCCCACCAAAATCCAATGAGGCAAAACCCCTGGCCAAAGAGACTGGAGCGGCATTTCAGGATCTCTTGCATACCCTTGAGCCAATGGCAAGCATGGTGTCTCACTATCCATTTTTGAGTGTATTGAAAGAGCCCATAAGCCAGCTTCGAGAGCTTGTCGGCAAAGAGTATAGCTTTTACCTGACAGCACTCAGCAAGCTTGAAGATAAGCTTCTCGACATGAAAGATAATATGCTGGAACCGATACGACGTTTCATGTCAGGCCATCCCAAAGACATCTATGATGAGGGCAGGCGTTTCCTTGAAGAGCAGAGTGCCAATTTCTCAGATTTGAAAGGTGATCAAGGCCAGCAGGTCCGCGAAATCCTGGCAGACAAGAAATGTTTTCAAGGCAACAAGATGCAGCAGCTCAAGAATCTGGTGGACAAGCTGAAAGAAGAAGTGGCCACTCTGATTGAAGAGACAAAAAAACAGGCTGAAGAAGCTGTTCAAAGACTCAAAGACGAACTTACAGGTATGGAAGATTATCAGCAACTCGATATAAGCCGGCAGGATGAACTGCTACGGTCTTTCACCGTTTTTGAACAAAACCTTCAACACCAAAAAATCATTGCCGTCATCCGTGAGAGTGTTCGCAAATTTAAGGAAAATGAATATCTACAACTGCTCTCCAGGAAAGACGGTTGGATTCAGGAACAACTGAAAAAGGATGAGCCAACCCAATACCTGAAAGAAGATACTGGAAGCAAAAAGGAAACAAGGGAGGCAAAAATTGAATACGTCAGCAGCAAGAATATAGCCGTTATTTTTAACAAAACACTGCTTACTAATGAGCAGGATGTAGAGAGTTATTTGCAGGCATTACGCGAAGCATATCTCTCCGAGATTCAAAATGGTAAGCGGGTTCAGATATAACAATCATTTTGACTTAATTTGAGTAAATAAAATAATATCTGGTCAGTAAAAAAATGGAAACTTTTGCTAAAGATTTCGTTGTGCTTCTACAATACCTCCTCCCTGGGTTTATTACGGCATGGGTATTTTATAGTTTCACATCATTTCCAAAATCAAGTCAGTTTGAAAGAATCGTTCAAGCTTTAATTTTTACATTTCTTATTCAAATATTAGTCTTTTTTGTGGAAGTTTCTTTTTCATTTTTTAGCCAACAGTATCCTGCAAGCAACTGGAACAAACATTATAGCTCATTTTTTTCAGTGATCATTGCGGTACTATTAGGAGTAGTGTTCTCATATTTTACCAACAATGACAAAGTTCACAAAAAATTACGAGATTGGGGTATCACGAAAGAGACATCATATCCTTCTGAGTGGTTTGGTACTTTTTTAAAAAATATTACCTATATTGTTTTGCACCTAAAGGACGAAAGGCGTCTGTATGGGTGGCCAATTGAATGGCCATCAGAACCAGAAAGGGGCCATTTTGTTCTTGAACAGGCATCTTGGCTTGATGAGGAGAAAGAAATCCCAATAACAGGTGTGAGTGCGATAATGGTAGATGTTAGAGAAGTTAAATGGGTTGAATTCATGGAAAAAACTTGGGAGAGAGAAAATGGGTAAAAAGGGATCGAATCCACCACCACCTACACCACCAACAGATCATCGTGGAATAAATAATGGCGCAAATTCAAATCCGCCACCGCCAACAAATGTAAAACCACCACCTCCGCCATCTCCACCACCCAAAAAAGAATAATGACGATTTCTTTTGCAACCCGCAAAAAACATCAACTAGGAGCTTAATAACCTCTTTCTATGAACACATCAGAACTGAAAAAATTCGCGCAGGGAGCACGACGGCAGTTGATTGAACAGGTTGGCGCCAGGCTTGATCTGGTCTTGCAGACCGACAGCGCCCAGCTGCGGGAACAAGAGAAGACGGTAGGGCAGCTGCGGGAAGAGATTGCCAAGAGTTCTAAGACGGCTGTTATCGAGCGGGTGGCCTACATCTGGTTCAACCGGTTCTGTGCCCTGCGCTTTATGGATGTCAATCGTTATACCCGCATCGGCACGGTGAGCCCGGCTGAGGGCTTTTCCCAGCCCGAGATACTTCAGGATGCCAAGCAGGGCCATATTGATAATGAGCTGCAGGTGGACAAGAAGAAGGTTCTGGATCTCTTGAGCGGCCAGATCAAGGCCGCTGATCCCCAGCAGGAGGCCTATCGGTTGCTGCTGGTGGCGGTGTGTAACAGCTATCATCAGTTGATGCCCTTCATGTTTGAGCGCATTGCCGATTATACAGAGCTGTTGATGCCGGATGACCTGCTTTCGGAAAATTCCATCCTCCAGGCCGTGCGCAAGGCCTTGACCGTGGAGAGCTGCCAGGATGTTGAGGTGATCGGCTGGCTCTACCAGTTCTATATCTCCGAGAAGAAGGATCAGGTCTTTGAGGGCTTAAAGAAGAACAAAAAAATCACCCCGGAAAATATCCCGGCTGCCACCCAGCTCTTCACCCCACATTGGATTGTCCGTTATCTGGTGGAGAACTCCCTGGGTAGATTGTGGCTGCTCAACAGACCAGGCTCCCAGCTCGTCGGACAGATGGAGTATTACATCAGGCCGGAGGAGCCGGAGACCAACTTTCTCAAGATCAACTCACCGGAAGAAATAAAAATCTGCGACCCTGCCTGCGGTAGCGGCCACATGCTCACCTATTCCTTTGACCTGCTCTCTGCCATCTATGAGGAAGAGGGCTATGATGCCAAGGACATCCCCAGCCTGATCCTGACCAACAACCTATACGGCATCGAGATTGATGAACGGGCTGGGGAGCTGGCTGCCTTTGCCTTGACTATGAAGGCTCGGGCGAAGTACCGCCGTTTTTTTAGGAAGCCCGTGCAGCCCAACATCTGCGTGCTGGAGAATGTTCGGTTCGATGATGGTGAGCTGAAGCCCTATATGGACACGGTTGGCCGGGACCTGTTCACCGTCAACCTGCAGACCATGCTCCATCAGTTTGAAGAGGCGGATAATTTCGGTTCCTTGATTCGACCAGAGGTGAGCGATGTCGGTCATGTCAGGCGGGTTATTGACGAGAAAGGACTTGGTTCAAAACTCTTCTTGACACAGACCCATCCCAAGGTTTTAAGGGCTTTGAAGCAGGCCGATTATCTCAGCTCAAAATACCATGTGGTGATTGCCAATCCGCCGTA
>JACKQG010004762.1_pt1 | contig 15523 bp, 17 predicted proteins | sample 8237621 | NCBI WGS metagenome assembly JACKQG01 (sample SAMN15677084, study PRJNA649215) | marine metagenome | biome: marine; feature: Black Sea; material: saline water; isolation source: suspended particulate matter (SPM) from the Black Sea western gyre | collected 2013-06-09/2013-06-10 | depth... | reverse complement strand
AGACGGGGGAGGTGGGCGCGCTGGGGGTGAGGGCAGCAAGAGAAAAGGCGTTTTCTGGTTTGATTTACCCGCCACACCCAGGAGCATGAACAAGGTAATCGCTATAATGATGCCAGGTTGAAGCTCGGCAATATGGTGTGCGGCTTCGAAGACAGTATCGAACTGCACGCTCTTGAAAGCCCAAAACATGATCATGCCAGCGATCAGGAAACCAAAGTCACCTACACGGTTTGTAATGAAGGCTTTTTTAGCGGCCATGGCATTATCTGTACTAGCACGGGCCAGAGTATCCATCTCATACCAGAAACCAATAAGCAAGAATGAGCATAAACCAACGCCTTCCCAACCGACAAAAAGCATCAGGTAATTATCCCCGCTGACCAGAATCATCATGGCCGCGATGAACAGGTTCAAGAAGACAAAAAAGCGACGGAAACGGCCAGGATCATTCTTAAAACGTACATCTTCGTGCATATAGCCAATTGCGTAGATGTGGATCAGTGTGCCGACGCCGCCGACCACCATCATCATGGTGACCGAGAGTGTATCCACACGGAAGGCCCAATCGAGTTGCAGTTCGCCGATAGCGATCCATTCAGCCAGGAGGATGGTGACGCCTTCATGGTGAGCACGCAGCGATAACGCCAACAACACCGCGACAACAAAGGTCAACCCCGATGCAGTACTGGCTACAGTTCCAATCACTTTTTCGCTGAAGCGGCCACCAAAGATGATATTGATCAGCAACCCAATCACCGGGAAGAATACCAGCCAGGGTGCTAGATAGAAGAAATCAGGTCCACTTGTTACGACTTCACTTAGGAGCATAGCATTCTCCAAATTAACCTTTTAGATTGCTCATCTGGTCAACGTCGATGCTTTGTTTGTTGCGGAAGATGGCCACGATCAGTGCCAGGCCGACGGCCACCTCTGCGGCAGCAACAGTTATCACGAAGAAGACGAAAATTTGACCGCTTAGTGATTCATGTGCGCGGGCAAAGGCCACAAAAGCAAGGTTGGCGGCGTTGAGCATCAACTCGATCGACATAAAGATGATAATTGCATTCCGCCGGATCAGGACGCCAAGCGCACCAATGGTGAATAAGATTGCAGATAAACCTACATAATAAGATACAGGGAGCATAATGTTCTCCTAACGAATAACGAACGACGTTAAACGTTTTTCTTCTCCTGTCTGGTTAGAATGATTGCGCCTACCATGGCTACCAGCAGCAGGATCGAGGTTACTTCGAAAGGCAGTAGGTATTCCTGGAATAATGTCGTTCCTATCGAAGCAGGGCTACCAAACCCCTCAGGTAGATCTTTTACGGCGATGATTTCATTTGCCTGGAAGAAGAGGATGTACAGGATTTCAACGATCAGCCCCAGACCAAGGATAATCGCCAGTGGTCGCTGCCACCCAAGAGTTTCGTTATTGCCGAGTTTTTCGGCTCCCAAGAGCATGATCACAAACAAAAATAGCACCATGATCGCGCCGGCGTAAACCGCTACCTGGCTGACAGCAATGAATGCGCCACCCAGCATCAGGTAGAAGACCGCCACGGTGATGAAGTTGATGATCAAGTAGACCGCTGAATACACGGCATTGCGGCTAAAAAGCATTCCTAATGCAGAAGCCACGGAGATCAGGGCGAGAAAGATGAAGGTTATTAATTCAGGTGTCATATTCGGTTTCCAGTTGTCAGTTGTCAGTTATCAGTAATCAGTAATCAGTAGCTTGGTATTTCGAAAGGAGTTTGCTGATAACTGAACTCTGATTACTGTTCACTAATCCGTAGGATCCTCCATTACTGGCACAGAGCGATCGAATTTTCCTGGTTCCACTTCTTGTGGAGTTGGTTTTCCATTTTGTGGAACAGAGACTAACAAGCGCTCTTTAGTATAGATAGCATCATAGCGGTTGGTGAAGGATAACTCGTAATTGTCTTCGAGCGTAATTGCCTCTGTTGGGCAGGCATCCTCACAATATCCACAAAAGATGCAGCGCAACATGTTGATTTCGTAGGTGCTGGCATATCGTTCACCAGGAGAAAATCGCTCATCATCGCTGTTTTCTGCTGATTCAACGAAGATCGCGTCTGCCGGACAGGCCGCTGCACATAAAGAGCATCCAATACATTTTTCCAAGCCATTCTCAAACCGGTTGAGAACGTGACGACCTCGGAAACGGGGAGTTACCGGCCGCTTGACCTCTGGATATTGGATGGTCACCGGTTTTTCAAACATGGATTTGAAGGTTATCCATAATCCTTTGAATAATTCTTGAACACGGGCTCGTTCTGGGAACGCCATGCTAAATCTCCTTTGAGCGAGAGGATGTGTTCCTGCCATCCGCTCGTCACCCCAATGCTCATGCATTGGGGACTACAAATTTTTCTACTACCCTCTGAATACCAATATTACGGCAGTGATAAACACGTTAGCCAGGGAGAGGGGCAGCAAAATTTTCCAGCCAAAAGCCATCAGTCGGTCGTAACGGAAGCGAGGGAAAGTCGCCCGCACCCAGATAATTACGAAGAGTAAGATCAAGATCTTGATGAAAAAAACGAGAGGTTCTATGGCCGGGGGAATATCGATAAAAGGTATGCGGTAACCGCCTAGAAACAGCGTGACGCCGATAGCTGCAATAGCTATCATTTTGATATATTCAGCCATAAAGAACAGGGCAAACTTCATCCCGGAATATTCGGCGTGATAACCGGCCGTCAGTTCTTGCTCTGCTTCGGGCATATCGAAGGGGGCACGATTAATTTCTGCTAATCCGGCCATCATGAAAATGAGAAAGGCTAAGAATTGGGGAACGATGTACCAAACTTTGCTCTGGGCTTCGACGATATCGACTAAGCTCATTGAGCCAGCCAACATGATCGGGCCAATGAACGAGATGCCTAATGCCAATTCGTAGCTGACCATCTGTGCAGATGAGCGCAGACCACCCAGGAGAGCGTATTTATTATTAGAAGACCATCCGGCGATGACAATACCATACACTGCGATGGAAGCTACAGCTGTCAAATAAAGCACGCCCACATTGGCATTCGATAAGTATAAGTTAATTTCCCGTCCGCCAATGATCACCTGGCGACCCCAAGGGATTACGGCCCAAATAATCAGCGCAGGCAGAACAGTGATGATGGGTGCCAGGACAAACAACACTTTGTCAGCTGTGGCCGGGATCAATTCTTGATTGAAAATTAATTTGATGCCGTCGGCAACGGGCTGTAAGATGCCAAAGGGACCGGCCCTATTAGGCCCGATGCGCACTTGGATACGTGCTAAAGCTCTGCGTTCGTAGAGGGTCAGGTAGGCAAATCCGGTCACACCAAACAGAAGCAAAATCGCGGATTTGATTACCCATTCAATAATTAATGCTGGTTCCATAAATTGCCTCTTTACGCCATTGCAGCAACAGCAATGCGAATTTCAAATTTACTGGGTCCATCGATGGGGATGCCCATACTGCGAGGAACGAGAGCGATTCCCTGGGGGACATGCTCATCTTCAACAACGGTTGCATTTGAAGTATCTCTACCGTTGATGCTGATCCCAACCACCATGCCATCTGTGGTTTTTAAGATTTGTGAATCTTTGGGATTCACCAGGATAAATGGTTCAGGTAATCGGGGGTGCAGAACTTCCGAGGGTGAAATCATAGTCCCACGGTCGTAAAGCTGGGTGATGGGCACAGCGATGACTTCAGCATCTGGTAGACTTCCGAAGTTTTTCAAAACCTCGGAAGTCTTATAATTTCCTTGGAGAGGCAACTGCATCCCTAAGCCTTGCTTGTTCTCATAGCCGGTCCCGCCGTAATAGAGATCACCTCGACCAACAATGGGCCATTGCTCGCTGACCTCGGCCAGTTTTTGGTATGTGATCCCTGCATAGCCAGGAATTTCAGCGCTGATTTGAGGCAGCACCAGGGATGGGAAACGACCTTTGAGTTCTACGCCAACTTTGGCACTAATTTGAGCGGCGATGTCAAAGTCTGGGCGTGTTTCGCCCTTAGGGAGTACAACCGGGTAGAAGCGCTGCACTCGGCGTTCGCCTGAAGTGAAAGTGCCCTCGCGCTCAGTCTGAGCCTGAACAGGTAAAACCACATCGGCCAATTCGGCGGTCTTGGTCAGGAATAATTCCTGGACGACGACGAATTCGGCCTTGGTGATTACCTCGGCAACTGATGGATCATCGCCTACTGGATCAGAGCCAGCGATATAGAGCACCTTAGCCTTAGCAAGATCAGCCCCAGGGCGGTAACCCATATCCCAGGCCCCCTGGGTGTTAGCTCGCGGCCAAACAGCTACAAGGCCATTGTTTGGCTTGCCAACATGATTTGTCTTAGCTAACAGGTTAGCGCAAGCATTGGCCAATGCTTGTGAAGTTTCTAAACCAATACCCTCGCTGCCGTAGAAGACAAGCGCGTTTTCTGCATCGGAGATGTTGACATTTGTAACAGTTTTTACTTCTTCGCCATAGGCGTAGCGAATAATTTCTGTAGCGTAGCGATCAAGTTTCGTAATCCTGGGGTTGGCAACAATCAACTTGGCACCGCGCTCAGCAGCCGCCTTGATCCTCAGCCACCAAACAGGGGCTTCTTCTTCCAAATCGCAAGCAATCACAACGATGGTATCGCCCTCGCCCAGGTCACCCAGATTGGAGCCTGTGCTCAATCCGACTTGAGCGACGAGATCACCACCAGCCATATAAGAATGCAATCCGGCTTTTCCACCGAGACCAGCGGTGAGCTTTTTGATGTTGAATAAATCTTCGTTGGGCAGGCGTCCGCTTACCAAACTGAGCAAACTATCTCCGGCGTCTTTAAATTGACCGGCTACCAGGGCCAGAGCATCGTCCCAGCTTGTGGGAACTAATTTTCCACCTTTGCGGATCATGGGTTGGGTCAGTCGTTCTTCACTTTCTGTGAAGTGATATGCGAAGCGGCCTTTGTCGCAGATCCACAACTCGTTGACTGATTCGTTCTGCCTGGGCATAGCCCGCTTGATAACGATTCCACCACCGGATTTGGCTTCACGGCGAGTATTGTAGGTCATATTGCAGCCCACAGGACAGTGGCTGCAGACAGATGCAGCGTGCTTGAGTTCCCAAGGGCGCGCCCCAAAGCGGAAGTCTGCAGTGGTCAGAGCGCCAACCGGGCAAATATCCGTGGTATTACCAGACCAATAAGAATCAAACCCAGGTTCGGAATTGGTGATGATATCTGTGGCTCGTCCGCGGTTGAAGAACTCCAGCACGGCGTCATCGACGATCTCTTCCTGGAAGCGGATGCAGCGTGCACATTGGATACAGCGCTCGCGGTCCAGCCAGATTAGATCACCCAGTGGTACATTTTTATCAAAGTGAATTTTGTCATCATAGATGAAGCGGCTCTCGCCAGCTCCATGAGCCATGGTCAGGTTCTGAAGAGGGCATTCGCCACCTTTGTCGCAGATGGGGCAATCCAGCGGATGCGAGGTTAGTAATAATTCGACAATATCTTGGCGACCTTTTTGAACTTTCTCGGTCATCCCTTCGACAACCATACCCTCGGAAACAGGTACTGTGCAAGCGGTATCCAGTTTCCACCCAAATTGAATTTTGGGAGAGCCATCTTCATCGAGAATTGCTTCGCCGGTTTCGCGGTCAAACGCCGGGCGGCCGACATCCACCAAACACATGCGGCACATTCCCACCGGCTCCATCTTTGGGTGGTAGCAAAAGACAGGGATATCGATACCGATCTTCTTCGCCGCGTCGACAATCAAAGTGCCTTCGGGTACAGACACACGCTTACCGTCGATGGTTAAATTAACTTCTTTAGTCATAAAAACTCCACGAAATTCGTGTTGCTAACCGCAGAGATCTCTGCGGAATATTTCTAGTTCTTCACCGCAATCTCAAAATCCTGCGGGAAACGTTCGATACCAGTCATCACAGCCTGAATTGAGAATTCACCCAATGCGCACAAACATTTATTTTCTATTTGTTTGGCAACGCTATCGAGTAATTCGACATCATCATGAGTGGCATCGCCCCCGTGGATGCGCTCGATAATGTGGTTCATCCAGTAATTGCCTTCGCGACAGGGTGTGCACTTGCCACATGATTCGTGTTCGAAGAAGTGAATCGTTTTCTTCAGAACCCAATCGATGCTAACTGTATCGTCGATAACGATTATCGATGCGGAACCCAAATCGGCCTTCAATTCTCGTACCGAAGCGTAATCCATGGGGGTGTCTAGGGCTTTGTCTTCGGCGACGATTAGGGCCGAGGAAGCGCCTGCGGCCATGATGGCTCGTACAGGGCGATCATCTATGATGCCCCCACCGTGTTCGAAGATCAACTCGCGGAAAGAAGTCCCAAAAGGCAGCTCATAATTCCCAGGCTTTTTGACCCGCCCCGAAAGGCTGAACACTTTAACACCGGCTGTATCTTCTGTGCCCAAAGATTTGTACCATTCTCCGCCTTTGGTGATGATCAGCGGCACATTGGTGAGAGTTTCGACATTATTGACCACAGTGGGCTTGCCGTACAAGCCGTATGAAGGCGGGAAGGGGGGGCGCAGTCTCGGTTGGCCGCGCTTGCCTTCCATAGATTCCAACAGCGCTGTTTCTTCGCCACAGATATAAGCGCCGGCACCTAAATGAGTGTAGATGCGCAGCGAGTATTCTGTGCCGAATAGGTTGTCTCCAAGAAGACCTGCTTCTTCAAGTTCAGCGATCTTTTCGTCGAGAACGTGCGTTAATTCCCAGAATTCACCCCGGCAGTAGACATAAGCCTCTGTCGCTCCAACGGCGTAAGATGCAATCGCCACACCCTCCAAAAATTGGAAGGGATTGCTTTCCATGATCTCGCGATCTTTGAAGGTGCCCGGTTCGGACTCATCTGCATTGGCAACCACGTAGTGGGGCCAATTGTTATTGTCCATGAAGGACCATTTCACGCCAGTGGGGAAGCCTGCGCCGCCACGGCCGCGCAATCCTGAAGTCTTGACGATTTCAGTGACTTCGTCAGGCTTCATCGAAGTGACAACCTTTTCAAAAGCTTCAAAGCCGCCGTTTTTCTTATAAACGTCGAGTTGGTTGATTTTAGGAATTTCTCTGTGTCGAAGGAGTACTAACTCTGTCATTTTTTCTCCTCCTTCTTCCAGCTTTCGATCAATTCCATGGTGTTTTCGACGGTCATTTCTTCGTGATATTTCAACCCGTCTCCAGTCTGAACCTGGAACATGGGCGCTTTATCGCACGCTGCCAGGCACATCACACCCTCAACAGAAACCAAGCCATCTTCGGTGGTATCACCGACCTGGATGCCCAAGTTCTCACATAAGTTTTCTAAGAATTCATCGGCTCCCCGTAATGCGCAAGGCAAATCATTGCACACCTGAATTCGATACTTGCCGTCTTGCTTGTCATGGTACAGGGTATAAAAGCCAACTAAAGCGACCACTTCAGTTGGGGTCATTTCCAGAATTTCAGCGATCTCATTGATATCATGTTTCGTCACATAGCCGTCTTCGCGCTGGGCGATATAGAGCAGCGACATCACTGCAGAACGCTTTTGTTCTGGAGGATATTTAGCGATAATTTTTTCAATATCGCCGGAGTATTTTTCTGCGATTTTGTTCACCTGTCTGAATCTCCCAAAACAATGTCTATACTGCCAATGATCGCCACCAAATCAGCAACTAGTAGTCCAGTGCTCATTACGGGTAGGGCCTGCAAATGGATAAATGAAGGTGTGCGCCAATGCACGCGATATGGTTTGTTGCCTCCATCGCCTTCGAGGTAGACCCCCAACTCGCCACGTGGGGATGAAACTGGCATGTAAACATATTCAGCGGGAGCATCGAAGCCGTCGGTCCACAGTTTGAAGTGATGGATTAATGCCTCCATGCTGGTGCCCAACTCCGAGCGGGGGGGTGGGACGAATTTTCGGTTGTTACTGCGAATTGGGGCGCCGTCTAGCTCCCTGAGTTTTTCCATGCCTTGCTCGATGATGCTCAAAGACTCCCAAAACTCATCCATGCGGCAGATATATCGGGCAAAAACATCCCCCTCGTTTCTGACGGGTACTTCGAAATCATAATTTTCGTAGCCCGAATAGGGGCGCGCTTTGCGGTTATCAAAAGCTACACCTGAACCCCGCAATGTTGGACCGGTCAAACCCCAGGCAACGGCATCTTCGCCAGAGATCACGCCAATACCTTTGGTGCGGTCTACAAACAATGGGTTCTTAGTCAATAAACCATGATATTGCTCGATGCGTTTGGGAAACATCTCTAAGAAATCCTGAACAGCATCGTAAAAATCTTCGGGAACATCGCGCCACAAGCCGCCGGGTCGGATATAAGTTGTCATCATGCGTTGACCAGAAACCAACTCGAGGATATCCAGAATAATCTCGCGCTCGCGGAAGCAGTACAGGAACATCGACATCGCCGCCAAATCCAGCGACTGGGTCCCCAGCCAAACCAGGTGTGATGCAATGCGCTGCAATTCTGTCAGGATCACGCGGATGACCTGCGCCCGAGGGGGCACATCCAGATCAACCAGCTTTTCGACGGCCAGGCAAAAAGCCAAGTTATTTCCAACCGTATTGAGATAATCCAGCCGATCTGTCATCACTTCGGCCTGTTCGTAGCGCTTGGCTTCCATATTTTTTTCGATACCTGTGTGTAGGAAGCCAATATCTGGTACACAGTTGATTATGGTCTCACCATCGAGTTCTAGCATCAAGCGCAGCACACCGTGTGTGCTGGGGTGCTGCGGGCCCATATTTAGCAGCATGGTGTCGCCTTGTATGGCTCGATCGGAGACCAGATGTTTTAGTTCATCTAAAGTAACTTCTTGAAGTTGCACCATATAAAACCTCGTAACGTATCACGAATTTCGTTCTACGTATTACTCCTTCACATAAGGCTTCTTCTTGTCGATCTCATCGGCGTTGAAGCTAAATTGCACTTCTTCGTATCCCAGTGGATAATCCTTGCGTAAAGGATGGCCTTCCCATTCATAGGGCATCAGTATGCGGCGCAAATCTGAATGACCTTCAACCTTAATGCCGAACATATCCCAAATTTCGCGCTCATGCCAGTTTGCATTGGGATAGAGTCCTTCGATGGTAGGCACACTGGGTTCATCACCTGGTACAGCAACACGCAATCTGAGAGTTATGTTCGCTTCAATGGAATAAAGTTGATAAACCACATGGAACCTGGGATCGCCTTCGGGCCAATAATCCACAGCTGTCAGACTGGAAAGCAAGTTGAAGTAGAAATCATCCCGCAGAAGCTGACAAATTTCGACCACATCATCAGGGGCAATAATCAAAGAATGTTCATCACTGAAGATATGTTCTTCAACATCGAAGCCGTCTTTGATTTTCTGGATAGAACTTGAAAGTTGTTCGTTCATAAACCTAATCCCTACTGCTTACTTCCACTTCGTAAGTTTTTCGTTTTCAACTTTTTCATACAAAGTCAAAATGCCATGAATCAGCCCTTCGGGGCGCGGGGGACAACCTGCAACATACACATCGACGGGGATCACTTCGTCGACACCTTGAACGATGGCGTAATTATTGAAAACACCACCACAAGAAGCACAATCTCCCATGGCAATGGCCCACTTAGGGTCAGGCAATTGATCGTAAAGTCGGCGAATCACTGGGGCCATTTTGCGAGACACGCGCCCGGCCACAATCAACAAATCGGACTGACGGGGGCTGGCGCGCATCAATTCCATGCCAAAGCGGCTCATGTCGTAGTGGGAGGCCTGAGCATGCATCATCTCGATAGCACAGCAGGCCAACCCCGATAAAAGCGGCCACATCGCCCTGGTGCGGCTCCAATTAACAGCTTTTTCTAGAGTTGTGGTAACAATACCCATGTTACCTAGTTTTTGTTCTATTCCCATTCCAGGGCTCCTTTCTTCCAAGCATACACATAACCTACCAATAAAATGATAATGAAGACAAACATCTCCACTAGCGCAAAAATCCCCAGGCTGTTGTCAATGAAGTCACGCAGAACAACTGCCCAGGGAAGGAAGAAGATTAATTCAATGTCGAAAAGGATGAATAAGACGGCCACCAAATAAAATTTGACCGACATGCGCCGGGTTCCAGGCCCATAGGGGTTCATGCCAGATTCGTAGGGCATGGCCTTGGCATCTGATTGACGCTTGGGGCCAAATAAATGGCCTAAAATGACCACCAGACCCGCTAGCCCGGTGGCCATTATGATAAGGATCGCAATAGGAAGATACTCTGAGAGCATAAGAAATCCTCGATAAATCTATGATTAGATTGTTCTTTTTCTAACTTGTCGAAGTATATCATAGGAAGCTATTCGAATCTAATGAATTATTTCTTGAAACTGGTTGCTGAAATGTAATTAAAAAAGATCGGCGAGCGTGGGGTACACGCTCGCCGATCTCTTTAGGAGGACCACCAATCTTCTCGACATGGGGGGGGCATGCCAAAACATGATAATGGTGGTATGACACCTGCAAGATACCAATAAAAAGGAGAGGCAGGTACCAACTTAAACATATTACACTATTTTGATCTGAATTACATTAAAACTTCATTAGATTTTTGCGATAAACTTGGGCTAAATTGTGTGTATCGACAAGCCCCCCATTAGCTTTGAATTTATTCTTTGTCGTCATTGAATAAACGCAACCATTCTTCCACTTCTGCGGCGCTTAAGTTGACGTTTTCTCCCGATGCTGGGTCGTCTGTGCTGTGGATTGCTTCTTGTCCTAACTCTGTCGCAAAATCTTCTGAATTCATCACTCTGGCACGAGTAGCTCGCGCCGCAGCTTGAACCTGTCGATCGGAACTGACCACCGTCCAAGTTGTTGCTGCGCGACCTAAATTTTCTAAGCGCTGACGAATAGCGGCATCTGCTGAGCTTCCTGATCGAACAAAATGAGCCTTGATTGACCCAAAACGTTGTGTGCGACTTTGCCCTGGTGGAGCGTTATCGAAAAACACTTCGATCTTCTTGCGAGTCGTTTGGTGGAAAACTTGCAACTGCTTAATCAGCTCAATTTCATCGTCGATGATATTAAGCCTGAGCCCACGAATTTTCGGTATTAGATTGTGACCATCGATTAGGTATGGCATACTTGAAGTGATTTATAATAGGGAACGCCAGGTTCTATGGAAATTGTCTTGAGAAAGTCCTTACCACGACGCTTCATAGAGACCCAAACGCCAATCTCTTTTGGGATGGCAGCGATTGTAGTAGCAGGATATCGCATCGTCAATAGCTATCAAAACTCCAGGCAGGTTGCCTTATGCAATTGAAACGTCTTTCTATATATCTCCTTATCAATGTAATTGTTTCTGCGGTCACCACGCTTGTCGTGCTGACAGTTTGGGATCGCGCCCAGCGCCAAAGTTTTGATCAATCCACCGCAGAGATTGTTGTGCCCACCTCCGCTCCAACGCAAATTGTGCAACCTGTTGAGCCGACTTTAGAACCAACAATTGCCTTGCAATCCCATCAGGTCCGCTCTGGGGAGACTTTAGGAGATATCGCTTTGGAGTATGAGGTCACTGTTGAAGAATTATTGGCGATTAATGGTATGACGGATCCAGACTCCTTGGCGGCAGGACAGTTGGTCTATGTTCCCGATCAGGGTGCTGTTTCCGATGAGCCTCCACCCACCTCTGCACCAGAAGTAGCTTCTGTACCCAATGATGGTCAAATCGAGATCGTTTCGGTTATCGGCATCGGAGATATCGGCACCGAGCGTTTGGTTTTGGGTGAATCCGGTGGCGGAAAACAAGCGTTGGCTGGGTGGCAGCTGCGTGATGAAGATGACAATATATACACTTTTCCTCAGGCTACGCTTTATGAAAACGGCCAAATTGTGATCAATACTCGTGTTGGGTCGGATAATCCCCTTGAACTTTTTTGGGGTCTGTCTGAAACGATTTGGAAATCTGGTGAAGTTGTGACCTTATATGATGCCGCGGGCCAAGTCCAATCGACATATCAGATACCCTGAAACACATGAAAAAATATCAACACTCCATTGATGAACAGATCCGTCGGGCCATGGAAGATGGTCAGTTTGAGAATCTTCCTGGCAAAGGCCAGCCGATAGATTTATCCACCAACCCTCACGAGGATCCATCTTGGAGCATAGCTTTCAGGGCTATTCGCTCCAGTGGTCATACCTTGCCATGGATCGAAAAACGCCAGCAGATCGAAGCAGATCTTGAGTCAGCGTGCCAAAGCTTGAAGCGTGCTTGGGAATGGAATCAAAGATCAAAGCAAAAGGATGCCGCTGACGCTTTCACCATCAGTGAATGGAAACGCGCCCAGAGCGATTTTCGGATCACAGTAGCCGATCTCAACAAACGCATCTTTAATTACAATCTAGAAGTGCCATCCGATCAATTCCAGCGTCGACAAATCAATGTAGATGGGGAAATCGAGCGAATTATTGACCGCGTCGATTGACCCAACTTCTGCCCTCATGTTACACTTCAACCATTGTTCACTTAGCTTTGAATACTGGTTACTGAATTATGAGTCAAGCATATTATCGTAAATGGCGACCCCAAACATGGGATCAGGTTGTTGGCCAAGAACATATCGTCACCACGCTGCGCAATGCTGTAACCGCAGATCGAGTTGCTCATGCCTATCTATTTGCCGGCCCGCGTGGTACCGGAAAAACCAGTTCGGCACGCTTGCTGGCAAAAGCCGTAAACTGCCAGGCGGAAGATGCAACTGAACGTCCATGTAACCAATGTGAACATTGCAAAGCAGTCAACGAGGGACGCTTTCTGGATTTGATCGAGATCGATGCTGCCTCTAACACAAGCGTGGATGATGTGCGTGATCTGAGAGATAGGATTAACTTTTCCCCCAACCAAGGTCGATTTAAAGTTTATATCATCGACGAAGTACACATGCTTTCGACGGCAGCCTTTAATGCATTGCTGAAAACATTAGAAGAGCCGCCAGGACACGCCATATTTGTTTTAGCCACAACAGAGATTCATAAAATTCCCGCCACAGTGCTCTCGCGCTGCCAACGTCATGAGTTTCGCGGCATCCCTATTAATGATATCGTTGCTCACCTGAAGGAAGTCTCCTTGATCGAAGATTTGATCATCGATACTGAAGCATTGTCCCTCATTGCAAGGCAGGCAACAGGCAGTTTACGGGATGCCATTTCGCTGCTTGATCAGTTAGCTGCAACTTCACAAGAGATTTCATTGGAAATGACGCAAGCGGTGCTGGGGACAGCGACTGGCGAGGCTGTATTGCAAATAGTAGATGCGCTCCAAGCCAAAAACTCTGCGACAGGATTAGATCATATCCATCGAACGTTGGATGGGGGCAGTGATCCGCGTCAATTTTCCCGTCAGATTGTGAATTATCTGCGCAACTTGCTGTTGGTTCGCATGGGTAACGCTGACCAGGTCGACGTCACATCAGAGATGCGCGCTCAAATGGCCGAACATGCTCAGGCATATCAGGTGCCCGAATTGCTGACTGTAATTCGCAATTTTAATCATGCCGCTACCGAAGGTCGCAATGCTTGGCAGCCAGCTCTGCCCTTGGAAATGGCATTTGTTGAATCGCTGGATTTATCCGTTTCCTCTGTGGAAGCAGTACCCGCACCGAAAGCGCCAATCACCCCAAAGGTAGAAAAAGAATCTCCTGCTAGGGTGGCCGAAGCTCCCAAGCCTGATCCCGCCCTCAAAGCGGATTCCGTTGAGTCGCAACCTGTCACAGATTCTCTCCCGCAAAGCGTGGCGAAAAATTGGGAGCAAATTCTAAGAATTGTACGGGATGATAATCCCCAGACGCAAGCCTTGTTAAACTCATGCCGCCCATTAGGCGTCAAAGGAAGTGCGTTGGTTTTGGGGTTCAATGGCGAATTTGCCAAATCAAAGATGGAATCTGAAGGCAACGTTGATGTCTTTCTAAAAGCGATGGAGAAGGTAATTGGAGAGACAATGCCTGTTTTGTGTATTGTTGCACAGGGTGGTGAACTACCCCCAGATATCGACCAGGATGGTATGGTAGCCACGGCATTACGTGATTTAGGCGGCAAGATTGTTGACGTGCAATAACTCGCGATAGGAGCGAAGGTTTTATGTCAAAACGAAAAGGGCCCAGACCCCCAATGGGCGGGGGTGGTATGATGAAACAAATTCAACAATTGCAAGAACAGTTGTTGGCTGCTCAAGAATCGCTTGCAGATGAAACGGTCACCGCAACCGCAGGTGGCGGTGTTATCAAAGTTACCGTGACAGGTGACCAGAAAGTAGAAGCGATTGAAATTGATCCATCTCTGCTTGAAGATGCTGATGCAGAGATGATGCAGGATCTGATCCTTTCAGCAGTGAATAGTGCTTTAGAGAAGTCACAAGAGATGGCAGCCGAACGTTTAGGCCCCCTGACAGGTGGATTGCCGTTCTAGCTCGTTCGACGTTTGAATTTTTATTCTTGCATTATGTCTCTTCCAACACCAATTCAGAATTTGATCGAAGCATTTTCGCGTTTGCCCGGAGTAGGCCCTAAAACGGCTTCCCGGTTAACATTCTATTTGTTGCGCTCCCCCGAGAATTTCTCGTTAGATTTGGCACAGGCATTGGATGAGTTGAAATCAGGGACAGCATTTTGCCAGACCTGTTTCAATATTACTGATGCTGGGCGCGTGGAGTGCAGAATTTGCACCAGCGATGAGCGCGATCACGGCACCTTGTGTGTTGTTGAAGAACCCTTAGATGTCTTGGCTATTGAGAAAACAGGCGGGTATCAGGGAGTATTCCACGTACTGCATGGCGCCTTATCGCCCATTGAAGGCATTAGCCCAGAAGATTTAAAAATCCGCGAATTGATGTCCCGTTTGCAAAGCAGTGATGTTCGCGAAATTATCTTGGCGACTAATCCTAGCATGGAAGGTGATGCCACAGCAATGTACTTGCGAAACCAATTAGAGAATTTGGATGTACAAATCACCCGCCTGGCGCGCGGATTACCAATGGGTGGAGATTTAGAATATGCTGATCAGAATACCATCTTGAGGGCTTTAGCTGGCCGACAACGGATGGATTAGCGCTAAAAATGCCGAAAATGCGGCAAAATTCAACCAATTTGCAAAATTCGTTGAAATAACCCTTGACAAGCATATTTTTATCAGTATAATTCCCCACCGTTGTAAAAACAACCAGATCTAGCCCCAAAAAGCAGATCGCTAAAATCTGAATAGGTGCTCCAATAGGCCGATATCAAAGAAAGGATGTCGGCGCTATTTTTGTGTCTCTTGGAGCCCTTGACAAATTAGATACGCGTTGATATACTCAACCCTTGTCTAACAACATAGAACCTTGACAACTGAAGAGTGACAGCAAGCAAAAAGCCTAGTCAATTTCAAGTAAGTCTCATGTAAATCCCGCATCTTCGGATGCGATTTTTATGCGGAGAGTTTGATCCTGGCTCAGGATGAACGCTGGCGGCGTGCCTAAT
>JACKQG010002087.1_pt1 | contig 15527 bp, 17 predicted proteins | sample 8237621 | NCBI WGS metagenome assembly JACKQG01 (sample SAMN15677084, study PRJNA649215) | marine metagenome | biome: marine; feature: Black Sea; material: saline water; isolation source: suspended particulate matter (SPM) from the Black Sea western gyre | collected 2013-06-09/2013-06-10 | depth... | reverse complement strand
TCTAAAAAAGGTGTTCGGGCTTCTAATCCATTGGAACTGATACTCCGGTCTGAACGCAGCACATCAAAATAATGAATTTCCTTCACAAGCCTTTCGCTCTCTTTTTGGAGTTCTGCAGGAGTTGGGGCGTTCTTTAAATAAACATACCCGCAGCACACTTCATCGGCGCCATCTCCGTTGAAAATCACTTTACAATCTGAATTTTCAGAAATAAATTTGGAAACAAGGTAATTACCCACGCTGGCTCTGACCGTTGTAGTATCATATGATTCAATATTGTAAATCACCGTTTCAATCGCATCCAAAAACTCGTATTCAGATACTTCTACCTGGTGATGTTTTGTTCCCAAATAATTCGCAACAGTTTGAGCATATTCAAGATCGATGCTTCCCGGAAGTCCAATAGAAAATGTATTGAGCTTTGATCCATCATAATATTGATTCACTAAAGCAGAAATCAAACTTGAATCCAGTCCACCGGATAAAAGGCACCCAATTTCCCGTTCTGCCATGAGCCGTTTCTTAACTGCATCTGTTAATATGGAATGAATTTTATCGCAAATATCCTCTTCTGATTTCTTCTGGATTTGAATACCGTTATATTGGAAATATGAATTAAACTGATTTGGCTTTTCAGAATGCCACCAAGTCCCGGGAGGAAAGGGAGAAATTTCCTTGAAATATTTTATTAATGGTTTTGCTTCTGAAGCTATCATGATTTCATCACTATCACTACCTATAAATCCGGGGCGGACTCCCATGGGATCCCTGCCGGCGAAAAGTTGGTCAGTATTCTTATTAAAAATCACAAACATAAAAACACCATCCAATTCTTTGACTGTTTTTTCAATACCAAATTCTTTAAACATGAGTAAAATAATTTCACAATCCGAGCCGGTTACTAAATTGAAGCTATATTTTTCAGCCAAGTCTAGATAATTATAAATTTCGCCATTACAGATCAAAGTGAGTGAATCATCATCGGGATGCTTCATGGGTTGGTCGCCCATTTCAGTCGTACCCATAATCGCTAACCGATGAAATGCGAATAAAACGTCATCTCCAATTATTTCGTGATGAGTGTTTTCCGGCCCGCGATAACTAATTAAATTTATATCATTGGTCAATGATTCCCAGTTGTGTTTGCTACCTTTATACGAAAATATTCCGCACATAGTGTAATGATCCTTTCATTTTATTCAAAAAAAAACCCCCAAGTATTATTCTTGGGGGTTCATTATTAAAGCTTTACCTAATGGCTACAAAGCTTCGCCCCCACTCATATTATTATTGTTGTTAATAAAAGCTTTTAACTGATTCATTTTATAAGAAGGCTTCTGCCACAAGTTGTTTGATAAATCCATGATCAATAATAATTAATAAAACCTATACATTCAAATAGACAGATTATATTTCGTATTTATATTTCACGTTCTATTAATTATATCATCAATTTTATTTGCTGATCTAACGATAGCTCTTATCATTGCAGAACTGAAACCCTGGTGCTCCATTTCATTTAAACCGGATATAGTAATTCCCTTGGGTGTGGTTACTTTATCAATTTCAGATTCTGGATGCATTTCCGAATCAATTGTTAAAGAGGCTGCTCCGCGGGCTGTTTGGGCTGCAAGTAAAATTGCTTCTTCCGCGTGAAAGCCGATTTCTGTACCCCCTTGAGAAGCTGCCCTAACTGCCCGCAGAAAAAAGGCCAGTCCGGATCCGCACAGCGCAGTGGCCGGTGCAATCAATGATTCTTTCACAATGAGTGTTCGACCCAGTTTATCAAATATGTTTTTTACCAAATTTATTGATTCGTTTTGTTCATCTTTAGCAGCAAGACAGGTCATGGATTCACAAATTGAGACGGCTGTATTGGGCATGATCCTGACGATCGGAATTTGTTGGCCAACCACAGATTGAATTTTATCGATGGATACACCTGTTATGGTTGAAACAAGAATATGCTTATTGGGATGCAAGACTTCCTTTATTGAAAGAAAAAGTGTTTCAGCATCTTGAGGACCAACAGATACAATAATCAAATCCGATTCTTCTATTGCTGTTGAATTATCAGTGGTAATTTTGTAGCCGGAATCTGCAAAAAGTGATAATTCTTCAACATTACGCCTAGTCAGTGAAATGTCTGACGGATCATACTGCCCTGATTTAGTCAGGCCTGCAGCAAGTGCCTGCCCCAAATTTCCTGCACCAATAATGGCTATTTTTTTCATTTCTTTAAAACTCATTTTACATCCATTTTTTAGTGTTATGTGTTTTTATTAATAAGTAAAGTTACAGTTTATCTAGTAATGTAATACAAAAACCTAAATATTAAATTCCAATGCCTTGGATATAATACCGTTATATTGGAAATATGAATTAAACTGATTTGGCTTTTCAGAATGCCACCAAGTCCCGGGAGGAAAGGGAGAATTTTCCTTGTCTTTTTTGCATTGTAAATTTCCCTATTAGTTATTTTTAATGTAATGTCTAAATAAAGTCCCAATTGATTCAGTCAAATTTTTATTTTTTAAGAAATAGCGGATAATTTTCTTATCCGAGTCATTCAATATAGCATCGGGAATTTCAATCGCTTCCGATTTAACATGTCCAATAATGACAGAAATTGAAGCCCAATTTTTGCTTATATTGAAATGTTGATTAATATGCTTCAACATCTCAATTTTTTCTTCTAGATAGACATTATCCTCTAAAAGATATTGTGTTTCGTTTGCCTTGATAATGTCTTGAATTTCAGAAAAATCCACTTTTTCTTCAGTCTCTATTAAAACTAAATTTTCACGATGTGCTATGCACACGGTATTTTCTTCAGAATCACCGTGATAGATAATAGTTCCTTCAGAATTATTGAATGTATTCTTCGCAACGATTGGCGTTTGCGTTTTGAGTGATGCTTTCACTGCCAGCGGATGAATGACTTTACTTCCTTCTTTTGCCATCGTAAGAATGTGCTGAACTGAAATTTTACTCAAGAATTCGGCTTCATTTATTTGTCGTGGATCTGCATTTGCGATACCGTTGACATCCGAGTAAATCTCGACTTTTTCTGCATTTAATGCTGCGCCTAAAGTAACCGCACTCGTATCACTTCCACCGCGTCCAAGCGTTCGGACATCACCATCAGAGTTTGCTCCTTGAAATCCGGTCACCACCGGAATTTTACCTTCATCCAACGCATTTTGAATGCGTTTTGGATTAATGTCCAGAATGTCTGCTTCACCCGCATTATCATCAGTCAAGATTCCAGCTTGAGCACCGGTAAAAGCAATGCCTGGTAATTGATGTTGATTCATTAAATGTGAAAAATACGCAGCACTCAAAATTTCGCCACAACTCATGACCAAATCCAATTCAATGGGAGAAATAGGTTCGCCCACATCTTTAAGCAATTGAATAAGAGTGTCCGTGGCGTATGGATCGCCTTTTCGTCCCATGGCAGAAACAACAACGACCACTTTATTCCCATCATCAACATTTTGCTGAATGTGAATTAAGGCCGCAGAACGAGATTCATCATCGCGAACACTCGTTCCGCCAAATTTCATTACAATAATGTTATTTTTCACCGTATTAGGGTTTTACTAAATCTCGTTCAACCAATTCCTGTGCAATTTGGATTGTGTTTAATGCTGCACCTTTCCGCAAATTGTCTGATACGCACCACATATTCAGCGCATTGTCCGCAGAAAAATCACGACGAATTCTTCCCACGTAAACGGGGTCTTTCCCTGTCGCATTAATTGCTAATGGATACACGTTATTTTCAGGATCGTCTTCTAAAATAATACCGTCTGCATTATCCATTAACGTTTTGATTTCGTCAATTTCAAATGAATCTTCAGTTTCGATATTTAAACTTTCACTATGGCCATTGACAACGGGCATTCTTACGGTTGTTGTTGTCATTTTGATATTTGGATCAAGAATTTTCGCTGTTTCTTCAATCATTTTCATTTCTTCCTTGGTGTATCCATTCTCCATAAAATCGTCTATATGGGGCAATGCATTAAATGCAATTTGATGTGGATAAACATTTGCAGTCATTTCTTCATCATTTGCAAACGCCAACGTTTGATTTTTGAGTTCATCAATGGCTGCTTGACCCGAACCACTTACAGCTTGGTATGTGCTTACGACCACGCGTTTAATAGTATATTTTTCGTGAATGGGTTTCAAAACCACCAGCATTTGAATGGTTGAGCAATTTGGGCTCGCAATAATTCCATTGTGATTTTCCAAAGCATCTGGATTCACTTCCGGAATAACCAATGGATGATCAGGATTCATTCGAAATGCGGTTGAATTATCAATCACAACACAACCCCGTTTCACTGCTTCCGGTGATAATGTGAGAGATGCAGCGCCGCCTGCACTCATGATGGCAATATCAATTCCTTCAAATGCCTCGGGTTTAGACTCGATGACGGTGTGCTCCCTGTCTCGCCAAACAACAGTTTTTCCGGCATTTTCAGCTATGTCCATCAACACCAAATTCTCAATGGGCAAATTACTTGTTTCTAGTATATTTCTCATTTCCGTACCAACATTTCCCAATGCACCAACAATTGCAAACGTATAATTCATTTTTAATTCCTTTTCATTTTTTCATCAATTTTCAACAAATCCGTTAGAATGGAAAACCCTGTTTCGATTTTTCCCGCACCGGCACCAACAATGGTAATATCGCCCATGAGATCCGTGGAAAAGGTCAACGCATTTGTCGCCCCCATAATTCCGGCCAATGGATGTGTCATGGAAATCATTTCCGGCTTCACAGATGCACGAATACCCGAATTTGTTTTCTCGATTAAGCCGATAAGCTTCCAGCGGGCATTTTTCGATTTCGCTTCATCAATCATATCTGCAGTGATTTTCGTGATTCCTTCTCTTTCCACATCATTTGCAGATATGTTCCCGCCCATAAGAACATTTGCTAAAATGATCACTTTTGCCATGGCGTCGAATCCTTCCACATCGCCGGTGGGGTCTGCTTCCGCATAACCTAAATCTTGTGCTGTTTGTAATACTTCATCGTAAGACTTCCCCGCTTCCATTTCCGACAAAATGTAATTCGTTGTGCCATTCAAAATCCCTTTGATGGATGAAATGGAGCATCCTGCCAATGGGCCCTCCGCAAGATTAATCACGGGAGTACCGGACACCACTGTCCCTTCGATTTTAAATGCGACATTATTTTTTTCTGCCATTTCTTTTAATTCATTATACATTAATGCGCCGGGGCCTTTATTGCTTGTGACAATATTTTTACCGTATTCAAAAGCTGTTTTGCAATGAGTGATTGCCGGCTCTCCTGTTTTTACATCCGTATAAGCCAATTCGCAAATCGAATCCGCATTCGAATTTTTGATGGTAGTGATTGCATCCCAGCCTTTCTGGCAACCGTCGCAATCTTTGTTACAACTGTATTCTTCCAGTGATTTATTTGCCAGGACTAATTCCAAAAGCTGTTGAATGTCCAGCCCTTCGGAACAATAGACGGATCCTTTTAACGGGTCGGAAACGGCAACGATGTTACCTTCAAAATTGTAATTTGTTTTGAGTTCATTTTCTTTACTCAACAGGATTTCACATAGTCCTTGACCGACTGTACCAAAACCAATAAGTGCTATTTTATGTTTCATGTATAAGTTCCTTGATTAGATTAAATGGAGTCCAGCGCTTGATTTATATCACTGATAATATCATCTACATGCTCAATTCCAATGGAAAGCCGGACATAATTCGGCTGTATGGCGGCTAATTTTCTGCCGGTTTCCCCTTGTTGTTGATGGGTAGAAATTGCAGGAATGGTGGCAACTGTTTTAACTCTTCCTAGATCTGTTGCTCTCCAAATTAGATTCAATTTATCATAAAACTGTCGTGTATTGACAGGCGTAAATGGATCTTTCTCTTCGATTTCAAATGTCATCATATACCCAAATAGATTTTCAGCTTGGCCTGTATCATTTTCACTGTCCACCAGCGTTAGATATTTATTGGCAATTTCAGATTGGGTATGACTTTTTAAACCCGGATAATTTATACTTGTAACTTTCGGATGGGTTTCTAAAAATTCCGCAATATTTTGAGCAGAACGGCTCATTTGAGCGACTCGAGATCGTAGTGATCTCATATCATTCAATGTTAAAATGGCATTGAATGGACTTAAGGCAGGACCATTATCTCGATAGGGGAGTAGTTTCACCCAGGTACCAAAATCGGCTTTCATTTCTTCCGGACCTACGATACTTGGGAGGTCCATTTTTGCCGTCATGGTTCCTACAATCGCCCAACCGTTTGCTGCCATCACTTTGGATGCGGATTGTACCACAACGTCAGCTCCGAATTCGAGTGGACGTAACAGAGCAGGTGACGCGCATGTGGCATCGACAATGAGTGGTATGCCGAAACTGTGAGCTAATTCAGAAATCTTCTCAATATCGAATAAAGCAACCGCTGGATTTGATGGCATTTCACCATAGAGAAAGCGTGTTTCATTGTTGATGTTTTTTGCCCATTCATCCAAATCCATATTATCTGTAATCCATCGAACTTCAATACCTTTGTCTTCCATCTGTCGGATAGAAAACTGTTGGAATGTGCCGCCATAAACACGGGAAGTGCTTACAAAATTGGGCTGGGGGAGTGAATCATCTTTGACCAAAAAAGGTTCAATGGCTGTTCGGATGGCCGCCATGCCACTTCCACATGCGACGCAGCTTGCTTTATGACCACTGCCATATGACTCGAGTAAAGCGACCGTTTCTTCAAGGAAAAATGTGGAAGGATTCGCGATTCTTGAATAGGTCCAAGATGGCATTTGATATGCCAAGGCAACTTCCATTTCATCGAAATTATGAAATGCTTGAGCCGGGCTCATATATATGGGTTCCATTATGGAACCGTTATTTAAGTTCAATGCCTGTTGTAAATCGTAGAGTCCGTGGGTTGCGATTGTATCGAATCGCCAGTTTTTAGTCCGATCAATCCGTCGTTGACGATCGGATGCAATTCGCTTGCCTTCTTGAATCCATTTTTGCGTACCCTGTTCGTGGTCAATTTCCGTTGATAGCATTTTAACCCTCATTGATTGGAATTTTGGTTTCTTGTTTTAAAGTTGAAAGGACCACTAACGTCTTTAAATGCTGTATATCTTCTAATTCAGTTAGCTTATGTAGCATAAAGTTTTCGTAATCGGAAACGCTTTTGTTCACTACTTTCAAGAGAAAATCTGTATCTCCCGTAATATGGTGACATTCCAAAACTTCCTCCATTTTCGTGATGGATTCCATAAATCGTTGAACGGGCTTTTTGCCATGGCGAACGAGGGTTACCTCAACGTATGTAAAGCACTTGGCATTGACTTTTTCGGGATCGATGAGTGCAACATATTTTTGAATATATTCCTTTTCCTCCAGTTTTTTTACACGTTCCAACGTGGGAGGTGGAGACATATTGATTTTTTTTGCCAACTCCCGATTGGTAATTCGTCCATCATTTTGGAGTATTTCTAATATTCGTTTGTTTGTATTGTCGAGCAACATATTATAATAGTTCCGATATTATATAAATATACGATATAAAATACTGCAAATACTACATTCCACGGTATATAAATATTGTTTGAAATGATATTTGTTTTCCAAAATATATTCCAAGAATTTCCTGCCATGAAAATTGATTGGCCATTGATTAAAGGTCGATTTATTGGTCGGCTAAATCGTTTTAAAACCTTGGTAGCCGGATCCGAGAAATTTAATTTGCATCCCAACGTATGGAATGCCGCGTGGATGGTTGGTGTACTCATTTTCTTTCCATTTTTTAGTGTTAAGTGTTTTTTTAAAGTAAAGTTACAGTTTATCTTGTAATGTAATACATATACCTAAATATTAAATATTTGTAAACTTCACCTTAATTATGGACCTTGTATTTTTCTCCAATCTCTAGATTGGTGTAAAATCAGTCTGCATTTTTGTAGTAATTCTTCCATTAAATAAAAATAAATCTATGGCAAATAAATCAATAATAGTTAAAGCTCCGGCGACAGTCGCCAATGTTTCCTGTGGATTCGATTGTATAGGGTATGCTATTAATGAACCTGGCGATATTTTAACGATTGAGAAGCAAGATAATCCCGGGATAGTCATTTCTATTTCAGGATCAAAATCTGATTCAATTCCGGTTGTTCCTGAAAATAATACAGCCGGAAAAGCAATTTTATCTCTTCTTGATGCTTTGGGAAGTAAACAGGGATTTAAGATACATATTGAAAAAGGTATTCCGCCTGGAAGTGGAATTGGTTCCAGTGCCGCCAGTGCGGCGGCGGCAGTTGTGGGTGCAAATGAATTATTGGATAAACCCCTCAACAATGGTGAATTACTGGTTCATGGGATGGCAGGCGAAGCAGTGGCTTCCGGTGGATTTCACGGTGATAATATTGCTCCATCACTTTTCGGCGGTATCATTCTGATTCGCAGTTATGATCCTTTGGATATACTGAAACTGCCCGTACCGGAGGATCTTTTTAGCACAGCGGTTTTGCCTGATATGATAATTAACACCAAAGAAGCCAGACAAATGCTCCCAAAAAATGTCCCCCTGGAATCTGCGGTAGAACAGGCAGGGAACTTGGCAGGCTTTACATTGGGACTTCATGAATCGGATTTTGATTTATTGGGCCGCTCCATGGTGGATCTTTTCGCTGAACCGCACAGAGCTAAACTCATTCCCGGATACGAAAATGTACGCCAATCAGCAATGGATACCGGTGCGATAGGATGTGGAATTTCAGGTTCCGGTCCAGCTGTTTTTGCTTTATCAGATTCATTGGAAAAAGCAAAAAATATTGGTTTAGCTATGGTGAGTACATTTAAGAATTCAGGATTAACAAGCCAATCCTACTGCTCACCCATCCATACTCAACCGCCTGAAATATTGGGTTAACTTTTGCACTTTTACAGTACAAAAGATTCATCCAAGACTGTTGGGTTTAAAGATGCTTTATTCCAAGGTTTAGCCCCAGATGGCGGACTTTATATGCCTAAGTCAATTCCAGTTTTGAACACTGATTCTTTTAATTCCAATCTAACATATCCTGAATTGGCTGTTGGTATGATTCATCCATTCACAAAAGATGATATCTCCAAAAGCATATTGACTGATATGTGTGAATCGGCGTTTGATTTTTCTGTTCCAATAATTGAATTAAATGAAAATGATTCCGTTCTGGAACTATTCCATGGCCCTACGTTGGCATTCAAAGATTTTGCCGCCCGTTTTATGGCCAGAACTATATCATATTTCCTGGAAAATGAAAATCAGGAATTGACAATTCTTGTGGCAACTTCCGGTGATACTGGCAGCGCTGTCGCCAATGGCTTTTTTGGTATAGATGGAATTAAGGTGATTATTCTTTACCCGTCAAAACGAGTGAGCCCTATCCAGGAAAAACAGCTAACTACATTGGGTGGCAACATAACTGCCTTGGAAATTGATGGTACATTTGACGATTGTCAGCAAATGGTTAAAACTGCTTTTCGTGATAAAGATTTACTCAATCACCGTCTACTGAGTTCTGCCAATTCCATCAATGTTGCCCGATTGTTACCTCAATCCGTTTATTACGCATGGGCTTGGATTCAATGCGGGAAGAATGAAACAGTCGTTTTCAGCGTTCCCAGTGGAAATTTTGGTAATTTAACCGGCGGGTTATTGGCTAATAAAATGGGGATTCCAGTAGAAAAATTTATTGCTTCAACTAATGTCAACGATGTCTTCCCAAAATATTTAAGCAGCGGTAATGTTAACAATCAGGAAGCAGTTCAAACATTATCCAACGCCATGGATGTGGGTGTTCCCAGCAATCTGGAGCGGATTCAAAACCTGTTTTATGATGATGTCGATCAGATTAAAGTAGATATTTCCAGTTGGAGTTTTAATGATGAACAAACTAAAATAGCCTTAAGAAATATAATTGAAAATTACAATTATTTGGTTGATCCTCATACCGCTGTAGGTTTTCTTGGATTAGAAAAATATCGAGATAAAACTCATTCAACAACAAAGGGGATTATTCTATCTACAGCTCATCCGGGGAAATTTCACGATGTACTTGAACCTCTTGTTGGAGAGAAGATCGCACTACCGGAACAATTGAAATTTGCCATGATAAAAGAAAAAGCCGCACATTATATGTCTAACCGACATTCAGATTTGAAGGAATTTTTATTAACAACTTAATTTCTTAAAAAAATTAAAGGAGTCAAAATGAAATTCGACACAAAAGTTGTACAGGCAGCAATGATACCCGATCCCACAACGGGAGCCATCATACCGCCATTATACCAAACAGCTACTTACGTCTTGGAAGAAGTGGGTAAAGACAAGGGTTTTGATTATACACGTTCTGCTAATCCCACCCGCCAGGTAATGGAAAATCAACTGGCCGCCATTGACGGCGGAAAATATGGCGTTGCTTTTGCCAGTGGGATGGCCGCAGTGGATAGCTGCATGAAATTGTTGAAAGCGGGTGACCATGTGGTCTGTTCTGACGATGTTTATGGTGGCGTATCCCGGCACTTTAACCAGATTTTGGTTAATTATGATCTGCATTTCACTTATGTGGATTCATCCGAAGCAGCAAATGTTGAAAATGCCATTCAACCCAACACCAAACTGATCTGGGTGGAAACACCCACGAATCCGCTGCTAAAGATCACTGATCTTAAAGCTGTGGGCAAAATTGCCAAGAAACACGGTATCCTGTTTGGAGTGGATTCAACATTTGCTACTCCTGTGTTTTTACGCCCACTGGAATTTGGTGCAGATTTAGTCATGCACAGCACAACCAAATATTTGAGTGGACATAATCAGCTCATCGGTGGTGTGGTTATCACAAATCGCGAAGACTTGTTTGACGAACTCAAGTTTGTTCAAAAAACAATTGGCGCTGTCCCAAGTCCATTTGATTGCTGGCTTACAATGTTGGGTGTAAAAACTCTGGACTTGCGCATGAAAAAACATGCGGCAAATGCCCAGTCTGTAGCTGAATATCTGGAAGAACATCCAAAGGTTTCCACTGTCACATTTCCCGGGTTACCGTCCCATCCTATGCATGCAGTAGCTAAAGAACAAATGTCCGGGTTTAGCGGTATGATTTCATTCGAGTTAACCGGTGGAATTCCAGCGGGAAAAATAGTCATGAATTCTGTTCAATTAGCAAAGTTGGCGGAAAGTCTGGGTTCTGTGGAAACCATGATCACACATCCAGCCACCATGACCCATGTGGATGTTCCCAAAGAGGAACGAGAAGCCCGGGGTTTGACGGATGGCTTGGTAAGAATTTCGGTTGGAATAGAAAATCCAAATGATATAATTGATGATTTAAAACAAGCGTTGGAAAAAGCATAGATATATGCTTTCTACCAATTGATGGAATTGATTAATATTGTATTAAGTATATAGCACAACTATAAAGGTAACCAATATGAATAAAACAGCATTTATCGATCAGGTCGATGCACAAATAGAAAAACATCATTTATTGAATCATCCATTTTACAAAGCATGGAATGCCGGTGAGTTGGATGTTTCCGTTATCAGGGAATATGCGGGACAATACTTCAAACATGTATCTGCTTTCCCCCGATACTTATCTTCCATCCATACCAATTGCAACGATATACACATCAGACAGGTCCTGTTGGAAAACCTGATGGATGAAGAATTGGGTAATGAAAACCATCCTGAATTGTGGATGCGTTTTGCAGAAGGAATGGGAAATACCAGAGATAATGTTCAGCAAACCAAAGCTATAAAAGAAACGGAAGAACTGGTAAATACATTTATGAAGTTGTCTAAATCAGATCGTTATCATATTGGTCTTGCAGCTCTTTACTGCTATGAATCCATGCAACCTGAAATTTCAGAAACCAAAAAAGATGGACTTCGAAAATTTTACGGTATAGAAGATGAAAATACCCTGAAATTTTTTACGGTACACATGCATGCGGACAAATGGCATCGAGAAGTGATTCGTAAATTGATTGAAGAAATTAATGATTCTGATGAGAAGCAGGATGAAACCATGGCTGCAGTGCAAGAAGCTTTATATACACTGAATAATTTCTTGACTGGCATGGAAAAAACATATTGTTAACAAATCTTATATAATTGATTATATAAGGAGTTTTACAATAGAAGTCAAATCAAAAATAGATACTCTTCGTCAAGAGATTGATGAGTGTGATAATCAAATGCTTGACCTACTAGTAAAACGATTCGCCGTTTCCAAGGAAATCGGTTCTCTCAAAGCAGTCCATAACCTAAATGTCGAAGACCCAAATCGAGAAAGTGAAATTATCGATCGCCTTACAAATAAGCTCGAAGGGAAATTAGATCGAAATGATATTGATGCTATTTTTAGCCCTATTTACAAATTATCAAAAAAGCTACAGTCATAAAATAAAGGTTGGTAACGACTAACTCATCATATTAATATCTTTACTTATGGAAAACATAAACATGAATAATTTTTACAGCTTGTATTGGTTTTTTAGCCACGAAGGGGTTTTGTAGTCCCAGAGTTACCTGTATACGCTGACTGCTCTTAAACCCCGACAAAGATCGGGGTTTTTTTTTGGACTAAATAAATAATTTTGAAAACTAATACTCAATTTTAGAAAGGGAAATATGATTAAAATCGGAATCCAAGGTGGAAAAGGCAGCTTTTCTGAAGAAGCCGCTTATGAATTTGCTAAAAACCACGGACTCGATGATTTTTCAGTTGAATACTTAATTTCATCGGAAAGTGTTTTAGCTTCTGTAGAAAAGGAAACTGTAGATTACGGTGTCTTCGCAATGGAAAACGCTCAGGGAGGTGTTGTCATTGAGAGCATCGAAGCATTGGCAAAACATCGCTGTGAAATTGTTGAAATGTTTTACATACCCATAAGTCAAAACCTTTTAGGCCGTCATGGCGTACATGTGGGAGATGTAACAGAAATTCATTCCCATCAGCAGGCATTAAGACAATGCAAAGATTATTTAAGTGAACATTTTTGGACACGCCCTTTAATTGAAGAAGATGATACAGCTGAATCTGCTCGTCGCTTGGCTGAAGGAAAATTACCAGAAACCGCAGCAGTTATAGCAAATAAAAGTTGTGCAGACTTATATGAGTTGGCAATACTTCAAGAAGACATTCATGACTTAAAACACAATTTGACCTTGTTCCTCGGGGTAAAAAACCCGGAGAAAAAATGAACAGCATTGGTATCATCGGCTATGGCCGATTTGGAAAAGTGTTGGCAAATATTCTTCAAAAAGGATTTTCTGTAAAAGTATATGATCTTGAAACTGAAATTCCTACTCCCGGGATTGATTTTTGCAGTTTAGATGAAGTATTAATGGAATCCTCAATTTTTCTTGCCGTTCCAATAAGATCGTTTAAAGATGTTATTAAATCCATCACCCCTAAACTAAACACCGACACCACTATACTTGATGTTTGTTCTGTAAAAAAATATCCTGTTGAAATCATGGAAGAATATTTACCAGAAACAGTGGGAATTATCGCGACTCATCCCATGTTTGGACCTGATTCATTTTTGCATTCAAAACGATTAAATATAATGATGCATTCTACACGTGATATACAAAATGTGTATCCTTTTTGGAAAAGTTATTTTTCCGGACAAGATTTAAAAGTAATTGAAATGGATCCTGATACACATGATCGTTTAGCTTCACAAACTCAAGGTGTTACTCATTATTTAGGTAGGACACTAAGATCATATGGTATTAAGAAAACTCCAATTGATACACAGGGGTTTAGAGAGTTGCTGGACCTTGTTGACCAAACTTGTAATGATACGATGGAATTATTTTTAGATTTACAAAATTATAATCCTTATACTAAAGATATGATAAAAGAATTGGATGCAGCATTTAACGACATTTCAATTAAACTGGAAAATAAATAATAAATGAATAGAACATGGAAAATAAACTCTTGGCGTAATTTTTTATTAAAACACGGTCCTAATTACACCAATATTGAGCAACTCCTAGATGTGGAAAAAACATTGCAAGGATTTCCTCCGTTAGTTTTTGCAGGGGAAGTTCGTTCATTAACCCGGAATTTGGAAGCTGCGGCTGAAGGTCAAGCTTTCGTTCTACAGGGTGGTGACTGTGCAGAAAGTTTTGCTGAATTTCATGCCGATAATATTCGTGATACTTTCCGAGTAATTTTACAAATGGCAGTTGTACTTACTGCCGGGACAAATCTACCCATAGTAAAAATCGGCAGAATGGCGGGTCAATTTGCTAAACCAAGATCAAGTAATACAGAATCTCAAGGTGGATTAGAATTACCCAGTTATAAAGGTGATATTATAAATGATATTGAATTTAATGAAGCTAAACGACAGGCAGACCCTTCCAGAATGCTTAAGGCTTATTCTCAAGCAGCATCTACTTTAAACCTGCTAAGGGCATTTGCAGAAGGTGGCTACGCTGACCTAAAACATGTTCAATCCTGGAACATGGGTTTTGTTAAAAGCGGAACACAAGGTGAAAGATATGGCCATCTTGCAAACCAGATTCAAGAAAATTTGCAATTTATGGAAGCCCTTGGAATTCACTCGGGGAATACACCTCAATTGCGCAAAGTAGATTTTTTTACTAGTCACGAAGCATTGTTACTTCCATTTGAAGAAGCAATGACAAGAACAGATTCTACCACAGGTGAAATGTATGATACATCCGCTCATTTTGTTTGGATAGGAGATCGTACACGGTTTTTAGACAGTGCACATATAGAATTTTGCCGAGGAATTAAAAATCCTATTGGATTCAAGTGTGGTCCGACAATGAAACCTGATGAACTTATAGAACTTTTGGATGTCCTCAATCCAAATAACGATGCGGGTCGAATCACGATTATAACCAGATTTGGGAAAAATAAAATTTCCGATTCCTTACCAAAACTTATTCAAAAAATTCAACAAGAAGGGCGGTCAGTTGTTTGGTCTTGTGATCCCATGCACGGTAATACTATCAAAAGTAGTAGAGGTGTAAAAACACGCCCATTTAATCATATACTTGAGGAAGTGAAAGATAACATTCAAATACATCAAGCAGAAGGAACTCATGTTGGTGGCATTCATTTAGAAATGACAGGACAAAATGTGACTGAATGTACTGGCGGATTAGCTGATATTTCTGAGGCCGATTTAACCGATAGATATCGCACTCATTGTGACCCAAGACTCAATGCAAATCAAGCGATTGAATTAGCATTTTTGATTGCGGATGAATTAAAGAAAAATGGTCATTAATATGGACGTGTCCAAGATTTGGACATGTTTCTATTACGTGTCCATATAATACTAATATATGGACACGTTAAATATTTATGTGTAAATTAATACCATAACAGAGTAATAATATAATGTCATTTCATCCTAAAAAACCTTTTAATGAATTACCAATTTTACCGCCGA
>JACKQG010004761.1_pt1 | contig 15528 bp, 14 predicted proteins | sample 8237621 | NCBI WGS metagenome assembly JACKQG01 (sample SAMN15677084, study PRJNA649215) | marine metagenome | biome: marine; feature: Black Sea; material: saline water; isolation source: suspended particulate matter (SPM) from the Black Sea western gyre | collected 2013-06-09/2013-06-10 | depth... | reverse complement strand
ATTGAGAAGGAAAAACCAACCGGTCGTTATAACGGCTTTCTTCCAAAGGTTGAATCGCCAGGTACGGGAAGTCAACTGAAAAAGTTCCGTAACGGCTGCTGTTATTTTTTATTTCAATATTCCAGATAGATTTATTTTCTCCTGTTGGAAGAAAAACAGTTGCTGTAACTTCGAGTGTGTCACCAGGGACAATTTCAATATCTGTCCACAATAGAGTTAGTAATTTTCCATTGATCTTATCTTCAATCAAGTGAGTTTGTTTCCTGGTAAAATAGAAAGAAGTTCTGGTGTACAAATCTGTTACTTTTATTGAATCTTTTTCCGTATCAATAAAAGTAACTGCCCAGAGCGGGCTTTCCTCCTCATCGAAATTGATGTTGGAACCATTAGTCAAGTTTATGATTTTTTTTAGCGCAAAGGTTGTGTCGTTGAAGGAAAGACTGATTTGGTTGTTGTTGATTTTTATGTCAGCGTATGCTTGGGTAAGAAAATTTAGAAACAGGACGAGTAACAGGTATTTGGTTCTTTTCATGGCTTTTGCCTTTCTTTTATCAGCTTTTCAACTTTACTAAACCTTGAAGGTTTAGTAAAGCTAAATTTAACATTGTTATTTTTAAAATAAACAAAAAAAAGTAAAGTTACAACGCAAAATAATATTGAATAATTTATGAGAAATCCAAGTTATTTTGATTACTACCGAATATAAACCATTTTTTTTGTCTGCACAAAATTTTTATCCAGTTTCAATCGATAAAAATAAATCCCGGAACTAACAGTATCTCCCAATTCATTCTTCCCATTCCACACAATAGATTGTTTTCCTGCTGGTTTCTTCTCATCAATCAGGATTTTCACTTTCTGTCCCAAAGAATTATATATTACTAATTCAACTTGACTGACCGCTGAAAGTCGTAGATCCACCGTCTGTTTGGTGGAATGATAGCAAATCACCGTCGAAGAATTAAACGGATTGGGATAGTTTTGCAATAACTTGAAATTCTGTGGCAAATTTGACCTGTTATTTATTTTTATACCGGTTGTTGTGCAGGAATCCAAAATCGAAATTGGATTTACCGGCACGCCATCGCTCCACTCGCCCATGTAAGTAATGCTGTCACTGACACCCAGGCAATATTAAAATTTTTAGTTAAAATATCTATTTGGGGATTGTCAATAATGTCTGTTGAATCAATTGAAAAAAAATTCGTTCCAATTGTATTGTTCAACATTCGCAGGGCATTAGCAGATGAAGTAACAACAACTCCTGGGGAATGAGGCTCAATTTCAAAAACTGCCGGATTACCAGGAACATTGAGCAGCATAAAAAAATTTGAGCTAAATAAATTGATGAATGAATGATGCGTTGCTTCCAGACATAAACCGGCAAATGTTGCCGTATTCATCGCGCCAAGAATTCCATTAAACATCTTATAATCACAGTCCGGACAAGTTTTGTTTGAATAACTCCATTCGGTGATTGCAAGGCCCAACCTGCTATCGAGTCTTAAAGGAGAGACAACCGAATCCATGTAAGCATGTCCCGGAATAAGGTATTGTTGAATAAGTTGTTGCGGCAAATAAGGGATTTCACTATAAAATCCTTCATCTGCAAGCAACTGGATATCATTGACATCGGGATATGTATGTTGGATGATAAAATCAGGCGGGCTTTGAACAAAAGCCTCACAGAAAGAATTATTTTCAAAAAGAAGGCTGTCCGGCCATACGTTATATCCAACCTGAACAGTTGCATCAACAGCTTTTATTGAATCCCGGAAAGCAAAGGCGCCATCGTGATCAACCGATTGGTATTCAATGTAAATTAATTCACCTTTATTCATTTCTTCAGGGGGGTAAACCTTAACCGCAGTATCCCCAAGTATGGTGAAATAATTACTATTTAGGGAATATCGCGGCTCTGTGATTAGGTTATAAATTTCTTGTACCGACATACTTTCCAATTCGTTTTCAGTCAACGTTGTGTTAACAGCCCACACATAAATAGAATCCCTGCCAATTTTTGGATAAGAAACAGGGACAATGATTGTATTAACGTTATTAGATTGAATCAAATATTTTTCACCCAAAATAGCTTCAATTTTATGATGATGTATTTCTATCGTCTTTTCTTCAACCCATCCGCCTCGCCACATATCACCACCATAAAAATATAATGACCTGGTAGTATGAGCCGGATAATTGACATAGCTGCCGTTTCTAAAGTATATCTTTTCACTCAATGCTCTGCCAAACCATGCAGAAACCCAGGCATGTGAGTAGTCGCTTTCATTACCAATTTCACAAAACTTGAGATCAATAGGTTCTGCTGTGTTGAATAAGGAAATACGTTTGTTTTGCCAATATGAATTATTCGATTTACAAAGACGGGTAAAATTAGCAGCATCAGAAGCCGAGCCATTGCCAAAATTCACCATGTACTGTAAGCTGATATTCATGTCCCGAATAAAATCGACAGCTTTGTTCAGATTAAACCTCGTGCTATCATTAATATGGTCTTGCCAGATGTAGTTATTAGCGATAGTGCCACCAGGCCAGCGAATTATTCCGGGAAGCAACTTGGCAAACTCCTGTTTTAAAGAATAACTATTCACATCACTCCAGTTTATCCAATTAAAATCGCCAAGGTTGTAACCCCTTATCCCAGGTGCTATTGTTGTAATTGATGGATTTTCCGGTAAATTTACCTTCATTTGTGCGGTTAAATTTGGCGTCATTCCCCAAATTAACAGGATGATGGAGATTGTCAGTTTTTGAGTTTTCAAACAATGAAATTTTTGCACAATGAATATGAAAAAATCACGCAAAGACGCAGAGACGCAAAGCACAGTCTGTATTTCCTTAATTTTTATAATGTACTGTACAGGATTACGCAAAGAAAATCTAAAGAGAAACTTTGCGTTTCCCTGTACAGTTACCTTATTATTGTAAGAAAGTATAGACTGTGCTTTGCGGCTTCGCGACTTTGCGTGAATTTTTTTTTCATTCATTGTCGGTTCTGGCTTGTCCATGTTTGGATTATAGTATTTCATGTCATCTCCAAAAGTTATTTTAATAGCAATAGTTTTTTTGTTATTAAAAATTCTCCATCCACCTTTAATTGATAAAAATACACTCCTGAACTGACAAGATTTCCAAAATCATCTTTTCCTTTCCAGATTACTGAATAATTTCCTGCGCCCTTTTCACTATTTTCAAGTGAACGGATTTTTTCTCCTGATAAATTATAAATCGCCAACTCCACATAACTAACCATTGAAAGCTGATAGCGAATATCTGTTTTCGAATTAAACGGATTGGGGTAATTCTGTTTTAATGAAAACGAAAGCGGCACATTTTTTTCAAGCTGATCAACTTTAACAGGCATCTCCCCAAATTTAAAAGTGTAAACTGCCCCACCATCACAAGCAACATAGATGTACGAACCATTAATGTCAAGATGAATTGGGGGCGTGCAAAAGACATCGACTTGAGAAGAAACTTCAATGGAATTGGTCGGGTCATTTATATCCAGCACGTACAAAGCATTATCAGTTACAACAAAAGCATATTTATTCTGAACAAAGACATCGTGGCACGCGCTGCCAAAATCGTAATTGGTTATCTTTGATGGCGATGCAGGATCTTCCACATCCAGTACGACCAGACCTTGACCGTAAGCTACGTAGGCATAATTATTATTGACAAACACGGCGCTTGCTTTTCTATCCGCAGGATTCCATTGGGATACAATGGAGAGGTTTTGCGGATCGGAAACATCAATAACAAAAAGACCACCTACACTTGCTGCAACGTAGGCATAATTGCCTGCTTTTGAAACGGACTGTGCCTGGTAAGTTGTATCATCAAAAGAAATTTTCCCCAGTTCAGCCGGGTTATTGGGATCCGAAACATCAACAATCCGCAAGCATGGATGTTTACTTTGCATCGACCCGGCAGCCGAAATAAATGGTTTTCCTGAAACTAAATAGGCGTACATTTCAGTAGTGTCAACAAAAACCTGAACTTCTTGGTTGGTATCAGAGTTGGCAATGAATCCTGATTTAACAGGGGTTTCGGGGTTGGAAATATCAAATATCAGTAATCCGCCGGGAGAAATTTCAGGGGCTGCGGTAGCGCCTAATGAAAGGTAGGCATAATTACCTTTCACATCTATTCCCCAGGCGAAACCTGCTGAAATTTCAGAACGATTTACAATTACCGGTGACCCTGGTGTGTTCACGTCAACCACATAAAACTGTTTCCAATCCCATATTGAAGCATAAGCATGGGAATCGGAAGCGCATACATCGGTCAGACAATGACCTACTTCAACCCTGGCATTTTCGATCACTGACGGAACGTCAGGATTAGAAACATCAATTGTGTAAACCGCATAGTTGTCATAATAATACATGTAAGCGCGGTCGCCCGTCACTTTGACATTGAACTCGTCTGGAATCGTATCGGGTATCGGCAGGCGCACATATCCGCAAGTTGTTGGATTTGTTGGAATCGATATATCCGAAGTGTGAATACCACCGGCATCGTCAGTGATGTAGGCATAATTATCTGATATGTTTATGTCTATGGGGATGAAGCGTTCAAACCAGCCTGATATAATAGGATTATCAAAATCCGAGAAATTTATTATTTTTAGTGTTTGGCGATCCGCAATAAAAGCACCGCTTACATAGACGTAGTTATCCTTAATGTCAAGATTCAGGGAACTAATTGCCATGTCCGCCTCGCCCAGGTTAATCGTTTTTAGATGAAATGGTTTGATTGGTGAAGATACGTCAATTACATGCAATTGAGCATTTTTCTTGCCTGGATATTTAACCGGTGGCGCTGAAGTAAAATATACGTAATTTCCGTTTATTATTAGCTTGTGGGGAAAACGCGGTTGTGCAGGAATTCCTAATTCAGCAAGATCAAATTCCCCAATCGGTGCCGGTGCATCGGGATTGCTAACGTCGAAGATATGTAAATAATATTGTTGATTTGCTATCTCTGCAAAACAGTACAAATATGGATAACTCAAATGAAGTTCTTTATATTCATATGTGCTGGAAAATGTGGAAATAATAGTTGGATTGTTCTTTTCGCTAATATCAATGATTCGTAATCCTTGCTGTGCCCAATATACATAAGCATAATTATTTTTAATTACGAAACTTCTGGGTATGCCAGGTTCCAGTGGTCGCAGTTGACTGACAATTTTGGGGTTGGTTTCATCTGAAATATCGACAATGATGAATGCGTTACTGCTAATGTAAAGGATATTCCCCCTAACTTCCAAATATGATGGGGGAGAGTTTATGAACCATGAAACAAATTCCAGTGAATATTCTGAACCATAAGCGAGAAGGTTCACAAAAATAAGAAAAAGCAAGCAGAAAAAAAGGATATATTTCTTTGGAATAAATTTTTTGATTTGCTGATCGATCATTATCAAATTCTCCTTTTGCCATTTATTTATGAGGTAATTTATTTTATTTTGATCTATTCTGAATAACGATCTTAAATTTAGGGAAATCTGTTATTTTAATAGTAATAGCTTTTGAGTTTTTGAAAATATATTACCAGTTTTTAACTGATAAAAATAAACACCAGAAGCAACACTTTTACCAAAATTATTTTTCCCATTCCAAAGAGCTGCATGAGAACCCCTTAATTGTATTTCATTCACAAGAGTTCGAACTCTCTGCCCTAATCTATTGTAAATAACCAATTCAACATCGCTGTTCTTTGAAATCTGATAACTAATGACTGTCGATGAATTAAACGGATTGGGATAATTTTGAAACAATCTAAATTGAAGCGGCATTGAGTTGCTATTCAAGGCTTCAATTCCAGTAATTCCATCGATTTTACAGGTTGCGCTGTTGCTGTAATTCCCCATCGCGTCATAAGAGAAGGCAGAATAAAAAAATGTATTTTCACTATTAACCGTTTGTGAACAGCTTGTACCATTGTCATCGTAAAAAACATTTCCGGAAAGGGGAGAATCAGGAAATCCGGATGTACTGTAACAGATGACCACTCCTGCAAAGTCAACATCCGCAGGATTTTCCCAGCTCAAATTGATGGTTTTAGAAATTTTTTCGGCTATATGATTTTTGAAATTGCAATCCTGTACATCATGAGTATCCTGTTATCCTGTCAAGAATATGTCATATCTTTGGTTACCCCTGTGATCGCTTGCTAATTAGGAATCAAAACCTTTAAAAATTATTTTGAGTTAAAATATGAACAATTCCGTAAACTCATTTCCTCCCATAAATTTAAATAGCATTCCACTGACTTACGATGATAATAAGACCTTTCCTGAAAATGATAAAATCGAGATTTGGGAGTTGAAGAATAAAAAATTTCAACTAACAATTAAAGCTGATAAAAACCAGGTAGTAGAAACCCAGTTGCTCAAAGGTTTACAAATTGATTTATCCAAGATATTTAGTGATTGAGTTTCCTATTCAGCCTATATTTTTTAACTTGACAATTTGACTATTATTTACTATGTTATAAAAAATGAATAATAACTTTAATTAACTATTTTGGATTACGCCATGAGTGTGATAGTTAATGTATTACCAGCCACAAAAACAGTTAGCGATCCGCTGACTTACGAAGATTACAAAACCTTCCCGGATAATGATGGTATCCGAAAAGAGATCATCGAAGGAGAACTGTTTATGTCACCAGCACCTTCTAAAAAGCACCAACGTATTTTACGAAAACTGATCCGCAAATTAGATGAATATGTTACTGATAATGATTTAGGTGAAATATTCATTGCACCTTTTGATGTAATTTTTTCCGATATTAACGTTGTACAACCAGACCTGATTTTCCTTTCCAAAAAAAAATATGAAATTCTCACCGATTCAAATATTCAGGGTGCGCCTGATTTATTAATAGAAATTTTGTCTCCTTCCAATAAAGAAAATGATCGAATATTTAAAAAACAAATTTACGAAATATTTGCCGTCAAAGAGTACTGGATCGTTGATCCTGATACTGAAACTGTCGAAATCCGGGAGTTGAAGAACAAAAAATTTCAACTAACAATTAAAGCAAATAAAAACCAGATCATTGAAACTCAATTGCTCAAAGGCTTACGAATTAATTTATTCGAGATATTTAGCGATTGATGTACTTGATAAGGTCCTAATGATTGTGTGATTTTTTAACAACAAATTTCGCGTTTAAGGCAAAGTTGCGGTAGCATTTGCAGCGCCACAAACAATAAACATTATTCTGAAACGACTGCTGCTGCCGCTGCAACTGCTACTTTCATATTTTGACCTTTAACAAGTAAATTTGATATTTTATCAACATAAAAATCATCTTTTCCCTACTGACATATCCTTTGCGCTTTATAAAACCACCCCGGCGTGTTAACAGCAGGCGTATCTTTCACTTTTAACTGCCACACAATTTCACCGTCCGAAGTTACTTCAAAAATAACCGAATCATTGGTATCTTCAAGAACACCAACGATCAATGTATTTCCATTCGGCAGCCTGTCACTGTCTCTGGATGTTCTTAAATATTCCCGGTGATATTCCCAAACCGGCAAACCTGTATTGCGGTTAAGCTCAACCACCTGGTATGGCGCATCCCGTTGGAGGCAAATCAGCAAGTGATTGTTATTCAGCATTTCCGGCTCGTGTGGATCATGTCCCATTGGATTAGTTGTCGGATACAAATTAATCCAGTCAAATTCCCAGACAATTTCACCTTGCGGATTTACTTCAACCGTTGAACTGAAATTCCTCAAACTTAACAGTGTGTTGCCATTTTGCAACCGGATTACTGCATTGGTATGAATCCATCCTTCACGGTCATAGCTGGTATAGGGCTCGCTGTTGTAATGATTCTTTGCATACCACGACTAGACAATTTCTCCCTGTGTATTTACTTCTTTTACCTGGGCGTCATCAAACATGTCACCGGCACCGTACACGTAGATCGTATTGCCATTAGCAAGTCGATCTGCATCGTGAGAGATTTTATCGTCCAAATGAGACCAGATGGTGTTGCCATCCCGGTCAATTTCATAAACACCGTTTCGGGGCAGTACAAAAAGAATATTCCCGTTTGCGAGCAATTCAACATCCATTCCCGGTTGATTAAACTGTTTTAGATTATCAGGAATCTTGTATTCCCAAATAGTTTCACCCAACATGTTCAGTTCAACAATGCACGGATTCTGTGTGTCATGAAGATCAGCAAATAGTGTTGTGCCATCACAGGCTTTTTCGGAATCATAGACGTCAACGTAGAGATCGCCCTTTTGGATTTCCTGTTCAGGCTCATTATTGACACCATTATCTTTATCACAGGCAAAAAGAGAAAAGATGAAAGTAAAAATAATTGTGAGTGCGATAAGTATATTTTGTTTCATTTTTTAGCCTCCATTTTTTAACTTGACATTTTGGCTTTTATTTGCTAATTTATAAAGCGTGAGTTAAATTTCAATTCATTTAATTTGGATTACAAAATGAGTGTAATAGTCGATGCAATGCCTGCCTTAAAATCAGTTAGTGATCCGCTGACCTACGAAGACTATAAAACATTCCCGGACAATGATGGCATCAGGAAAGAAATTATTGAAGGAGAACTGTTTATGACGCCAGCGCCTAACACTAAACATCAATCCGTATCGCGTGAACTGTCCTTCCTACTCGTAAGTTTTATTAAAAGTACAAACATTGGAAAAATATTTGTTGCGCCCTATGATGTGAAATTTTCACATATCAATGTTTTTCAACCGGACATTGTGTTCGTTTTACAAGACAATTATGAAATTATCACTGATATTAATATCAATGGTGCTCCTGATTTAGTCATTGAAATCCTGTCTCCTTCCACAAAAGCAAATGATCGCATTTTCAAAAAACAAATTTATGAAAAATTTGGCGTTAAAGAATATTGGATCGTTGATCCTGAAAATGAAACTGTAGAAATTTGGGTTTTGAAAAATCATAAGTTCATACTTGATTCAAAAGCTGGTAAATCCCAGACCTTCAAAAGCCAGATACTTAAAGGATTAGAAATCAATTTATCCGAAATATTTAACACATAATTTGATAAAGATTAAACCCGACCTTTTTAATAAGAAATTTAACTGTTCAGCTATTCGTTGTATTCATGTCATTCTGAACGAAGGGGGACGATGTGGGAGGTTGGGAAGTGAAGCATAGTCTGTATTCATTAAAGTTATATAATGTGACTATACAGAAATCTCGTAGTAATTGTAAATATTGGGGAGATTCCTGTATAGTCACATTATAATAATACGGAAATACAGACTATGCTTCGGTCGCAAGCTCCCTCAGAATGACATTTTTAATAACGCTGAATAGTTACTAAGAAATTAAGAAATCAGTCATTTTAATTTCCAATCCATTCCATTATAGGATCGATACGCTGCGAGCACAGGTATTCTTCAAACACAAGGATTCAGTATAAGAAAAATATTTTATATCATTTCTTGATCTCGACCTTGATATTAACTTCAACATTTATCTGTTAATATTAAAAAATTTCATTTCAAAAACAACATCTTTTTTGTCTGACTAAAACCGTTACCTGTTTTTAGCTGATAATAATGAATTCCCGATACAATAGAATCTCCAGAATCATTTTTTCCATCCCAAATGAATGAATATGAACCTGTAGATTTCAATTCATTTTCAAGCGTTCTCATCTTTTGTCCAAGTACATTATAAATCACCAACTCAACATGGCTGACTGCTGAAAGCTGATAGCTAATAGCTGTCTCTGAATTAAACGGGTTGGGAAAATTTTGAAATAATTTAAAGTTATTGGGAATTTCAGATGCGGAATTCCCAATATTTGTTGGATATAATTCAATAGGATCACCGGGGGTTAGATCCTTCCCTGCAAAACCAGGGTAATCCGGTGCATAGCGGTAACATCTGAAAACATTGTTTTGACCACTATTATTTTTGCCAACAGGAACAGGTTCTCCCTGGGTTAAAATGCCGTATGTAGATAAAACCGGATTGATATATTCCCAAACGATTTGTTTGTCTTCAGTCACTTCAAAGAAACGACCATTTGCACCCGAACAAATCACCGTATTCCCATTCGGTAACCGATGAGCGCCGGAGATAAAACTGGAATAAAATTCTGATTCAGGAGTAGCTGTGTAAATCCATGATTGTTCAGAAGGGCTATAGGCTGTGCCCGTTGCAAATTCATAATTGCCGTTTTCGTCTATCCGGGGTTCGATTTCATCAATGGAAGAGTAATCACCACAAGGTCGTCCCTGCCCGTTATTAAAAATTAGTATATTACCCGCACCCGGCAGTCCTGACTCGATCCATTGAGCATCGTGTTGTTTGAATAATTTTTGATCGGAAGCGCTCCCTGCCTGGTACACCTGCGGATTGCCCCAGCGATAAAGAAAATCGCCACCCTTCCCATAATTACCGCCCGTATGTCCGGCTGCCTCTGCTGTGGTTGTGCTATGGTCAATAACATAAATCTCGCTCATTTCGTGACTGCTAATAATAATTTGATCTAATTCCGCATTATAATCAACAGAATTAACATGGTTCCAGTCAGCGCCACTGCAACCGGGATTGCCACAGTGCAAATAATTGATATTCAGTAATTCCGGTTGATCTGCCACAACGCCATAATTTTCTTTTGCCGGATTAAATTCCTGAATTAAGTGATCCCAAATATGCCATTCCCAAACCACATTTCCGCCGGTTGTTCCATTGGGTTCTATTTCAATAATGCAGTCAGGCCATAAACAGTTTTCCTTTATTAGATTTGGATTACGACCGGCAAGAATTGCTTCTGCCTTTGTTTTATATTCCCAGGCAACAAGCAGCACATTTCCATTGGGCAGGTATTCCACATCGTGATGTTGAAGATGAATGTCATTTGAATAATTAAAATCCCAAACAAGATTTCCTTCCCAATTAAATTCCTGGATCCGTCCACCAGCGCCTCCGCCACTGATCACATTGTTTTCAACAGTGCCGGTACGAAGCAGATGCCCATTTTCCAACAGGTAAACTGAATTTCCCGGTTTATAATTACTCTCCCACGAATGAACCAGGTTGCCGTTAATGTCGATTAAATAAGTAGTCGTTGAGTTGAGCGGAGCAAACAACGTATAGCCTTCAAAGGCAGCGTCTTGTTTGATCAATAAACCGACGGTGCGTTCCTGGGCTTGAACGGATACGAAAAAGTAAAATAGAAATGTACAAATTTTTGGAATCAGGAAAGCAAATTGTTTTTTATTTGATTTAAGCATGTCAGGCTCCTTGCTTTTTAATTGAAGATATTTTTTATCTATGTAACAAATCTTGTTGTAACAAATTTATAATGATTTAAAATTTCAATTGACATATTGATTTTTATTTTGTATGTTACATTAAACATAAAAGGAGTAAACCATGCCGGAATTAGTCCTTCCCACAAAAACTAGAAAGCTTGAAGAAAAACTTGGTTCACCTGCTTTTGCAGAATTATTCGATCTAATGAAAACATTCTCATTCGAAACGGAAAAGAAAATTAAAGATGAACACGCACATGAACATGAAAAAAATGATCTAAAACTCGAGCAAAAATTATCGGGACTTGAAGGTAGACTAATTAAAGAAATAAAAAATATAAAATCAGAGTTAAAACTGGATATAACGGAAAATAAAGCTGAAATTATTAAATGGATGTTTATCTTCTGGACTGGATCTGTTTTTATTATCATTGGTGGCATAATTGGTTTTTTAAGTCTGATTTTAAAATAAATTGACAACATCATTTTCCTCACTAAATAAAGTCATTTTCTTATTTCATAAAAGTCAAATTTTTAGTCTTCAAAATTTCATCATTAATTGTTAGCTGATAAAAATAAATACCTGAAGCTACCGAGTTATTCAAATCATCTTTACCATCCCAGAGTACAGCATAATTCCCAACTGGTTTCTTTTCATTAACAAGCGTTCTTACTTTTTGTCCCAATTCATTGTAAATTCCCAACTCAACAAAACTGGTTGCTGGAACCTGGTAGTTGATCAAAGTTGAAGAATTGAAAGGATTTGGATAATTTTGGATTAGTTGAAATTCTGTTGCTTGAATATTGTTTTGCTTTACAGTGGTGATCACATTATCGATCTGCGGTTCTAAATTTCCATATTTCGTTCTGTCAGCTAATTCACAGGCAGCCGCGGCTACTGTAATACCGATGGGATAACCTCCCTGGCGTGTCGGTTCAAGCGCGGTACGAATAGTTTGATGGTCGTACGAAGTAAAAGCGTCATTATCGGTTGCATCGGGGGCGGGGCGTTTGTGTATAAATTCGACATAAGCCCGATCAGGATTAAGACGCACAAATCTGCAGCCTGCTTCCAAAAATCCCTGGTACTGAATCAGCACATGGGGATGATCCGGAGCGCTTTGTACATGGTCGGTTTCAGATCCCTCAACAATGAACATCAGGTTTGGAATGTTTTGTACCGCTTGCTCAAACCAATTGGCTCCATCTCGCCAGTGCCAGAATTCAACGGTTTGCTCCAGTGTTGTAAGATGGGGAGGAGGATTGTTTGGGAAAAGATTTTGATTGGTTGCTGCTTCGGTAATCCGTACCGAGTAATATGTTTGATAGGTTTCACCAATTTTATAGATGAATGGTGATACAACGTAATCAGTGCCAAATTCCACGGTGCCGTTTTGATTGATATCAAAATAAAAACCACCACGAATTTCACCTAAATGTTGAAAAGCATGATGAAAATTGATGGAAACGGTATCGTCATAGGCTAACACTGAAAGGTCAAATTCTCCGGTATCAGGATCATAAGCCGGATTTACTTCCGGATTCCATCTGCTGCCGTTACTGCCTGCTTCAGTATCTGGCATGCCATCGCCAACCGGGGATTCGTAATTAACGATCCATGCCAAAGAATTGATTTCAGCGCCGTGCACTCCTGCAACTGATATGGTTGAATTTCCACCGTGGGACAAACCAATTAATCCTACATTGGTGTACAACGGTTTAATTGGAAAAGTAATATCTGAAAGCTGTTGCCCGTTTTTATCGCTCAATTCGCCCAGAGCGAATCGGATTACATCGCGTAATGCTTTTAAGCATTCAGGACCTCGCAGGTCGTAAATTCCACCACTCTTCTCTTCAAAGTAACCACTCCCTGGAAAATTAAAGCAGATTTCAATGAATCCTTGTTGTTCCAGCTTTACCCCCATTAAATTTAATCCATTTCCTTTGGTACCGCCTTGAATATAAACGACAACCGGTGCCCCGTCAGAAAAGCGTTCAAATGGGGGGCGAATTACACTTACAGTGATTCCATCTTCGCCTCCAGCTTCAGATGGAATTTTAGTAATAATGGAAGGTGGCTGGGCAAAAGTGAAAACAGAAAACAAAAGCATCATTATAAAACATAAGGTTAATAATCTCATTAACTGGTTCAATTGGTTCATCGTGTCCTCCATAAAAATTATAATTTCCTTTATATTTTATCTCTTCGTTTTTGGACAATGTGAGCGCAAGAAATATACCATAATAATATAAAACAAATTAATATACTGTTTAATAATAAGTTAAATTGGTTGGTCTGAAATGAAGATGATAGTTAATATTGAAATGTGTACGTACAGGGACAAAATTGTGTACTTATTTGTAGAATCGGGAAAATATTAATACTATGATTTTGTAGTATTGAGTTTTGGGGATAATGCTCATACTGTTTTATAAATATGAGCATTATTTTCCTGAATGATTATGATTGTATGTTTAAATATAATTAATAAAAATGTGGCTAATTATGTTAAAGCCTTTTTTAACCATTAAATCTGAAATGTGGTTTTATTCGTCTGCAATACAATAAAGGAATTTATATCCACGTAGGTAGAGATTGTTATCAATTATTACGGGCGAAGCTTCAAAATTATCATCCAGTTTATTTTTTGCCAACACTTCAAATTTATCGCCTTCTTTGACAACGTATGTTAAACCCTTTACGCCTAAAATGTAAATTCTATCGCTAACACCAACCGGGGATGTGAAAATACTGCCAATGCCTTCCAGCTTTTCTGTACTGTAAAAAGCATGTCCATCTTTAGCATTAAGGCAGGTTAGTAATCCATTATTATTCTTAAGGAAATAGAGTTTATTTTTCATCAACAGGGGCGAAGGAGTGTATGGCGTATCCTGATTGTATTGCCAGACTACAGCGTCTGAATTGGTTAAATCACCCTTTGCTTTTGAAAGATCTATCGCAAACAAAGCGGCTCCCCGGAAACCACTCATAATATAAACCATATTGTTTAAACTAACGGGCATTGGTATCACATTACGTGTTAAACCGGTATGATGCCAAATTAATGTCCCATCTGATGGATCATGGCTCCGTATTTGATTTGTTGCACTGGTTATCATTTGTGGTTTGCCATTGCATTCAACAAAAAATGGGGAGGACCAGGATGTTTTTTCATCGCGGTTTATATTCCAGATATCCCTGCCTGTATTTTTGTCGAGCGCAACCAGGAATGATTCTCCTTCATGATCCCAGAGAATAAAGATTTTATCTTTATAAAGAACAGGAGAACTTCCCTCGCCAAAGCTGCGTGCTTTTTCCAAATCTCCAAAATCCCGTTCCCATTTGACATTACCATTCATATCAAGGCAATACAATCCACGTGAGCCGAAATAGGCATAGACATGTTTGCCATCTGTTACTGGTGAATTGGATGCCCAGCTTCCGAAGCGGTGGGTTGAATTGTGAGGCAGTTCTTCCCGAACCACTTTTTCCCAGATTATTTTACCATTATTTTTATTGACTGATAAAACAACAAATTTATGAATTTTATCCGTTTCGATTCCGCTCATACGACGGCGCCCACCTCTATCACCTTCATCTTCATCCTTTTTGGATTCGCTCGTTTTACCAACTTTTTCGGTTTCGACAGCCGTTAAAATAAACATTTGATCTCCCCAAACGATTGGCGTTGCGTGACCTTTTCCGGGAATTTCAATTTTCCATTTAATGTTTTTGCTTTCGGACCATTCTATCGGCGGATTACCGTTTGGTGCTACACCATTTACAAAAGGTCCGCGCCAGTTTGCCCAATTTTTTTTAGCATCGGAATTGTTTTCGGGCGCGATAAGTGAAAAGGCAAAAACAAATAAAATAGTAGATGAAAACATTCTGGTTTTCATGACGCAATCCTCCATGTATTTAGTTTGAAATGATTTATTTATTTTATCCTTTTTTCAATTCTTTTAAAATTTTTTCCGGTGTCATGGGTAGTTCGAACATCCGTACGTCTACAGCATCATAAATTGCATTGGCAATAACAGCGCCTGTCGTTGTAGTAGCTGGTTCACCGCAACCCTGGGGAGCTAGCTCCGGGTTATCTATTAAAACAACATCAATTTTTGGCGCCTGGGAAAATTTGGTTATTTCATAACGCACTAAAGTGCAGGCAAAGGCTGAGGCAAAGGCGAAGGAAAAAAATCCTTAA
>JACKQG010004759.1_pt1 | contig 15535 bp, 5 predicted proteins | sample 8237621 | NCBI WGS metagenome assembly JACKQG01 (sample SAMN15677084, study PRJNA649215) | marine metagenome | biome: marine; feature: Black Sea; material: saline water; isolation source: suspended particulate matter (SPM) from the Black Sea western gyre | collected 2013-06-09/2013-06-10 | depth... | reverse complement strand
TGAAATTCGCTTTCGTTCTATGTCAGATTCTATTTGAAGCGGTAATAGGTCTATACTGTCATTAAACAGATATACTTCTTCAGCAAATGTATATAGTGGATTCTGAGGAGGATAATAAGCTTTGTTGAGTGAACCATATCCCAATTGTATAGCCAGTGATGCAAAATAAACATTGCAAGATTCCGTCAATGCCTCATATATATTTATATTTTTATGAACCTTATGGCCGTGGTCTTTAAGCGAGTGTATGGCATAAGTATGTCTCTTCGATGGAGTTAGCGAACTCAATACGACTCCACGGGTAAGATATCCATGGCTGAAAGGCTTTTGAATGAAGTCTTGAACTTCGGGCATTTTATCGGCATTTTGAAGTGCTGCTGAGGCTATAACTATTTTGAAAAATGACCCAGGCGGATACAATTTGTGTAATGCTCGATTGAGAATTGGACTGTTACGTGGGTCTATTCTATCTGTTCTAAAGGCGGCAAAAATTTCGCTTATTCTGTTTTGGTCATAACTGGGTTCGCTTGCCATAGCTAAAATATCGCCAGTTTCAACATCCAAAAGTACAACCGTTCCTATTTGCAATCCTGCTTTTTTCAACCCTAATTTTAATTCATCAATCACAATACGTTGTAGGTCATCATCAATAGTCAAGACTACATCTTTACCATCCGAAAGAATTCCATCAAAGGTTTTTTCAAGATTACCTTTCAAGTCAGGATAACAAAAATAGCCAACGGTTTGACTGAGGTTTACGGGATAATACCTTTGTCCATCTTCTCGATTTCCAGCCAACAATCCATCGCCTTCAGGAATATACTCCATCAGCAAATCGCCAATACGGATAAAATCATAGGGTTGTAATTCATACTCTTCCTTAGGCATCAATATGCGTCCACCGACGAAGAACTGTGTCTCATCAGTTCCAAGATTCTGCACATAACAAACCTCACCGCGCTTTGTAATTGACAGATGATGTTGAAATTCCCTCTCCTTCGGAAAATTATTGCCGGCGCCTATCTCAAAACATTTTTCTGAATCAACAACAATTAAACTGCCCAGCTTAATCTGATTATCATTCTGGTTTATAGTAATCTCTTCATTGCCGATAATTCCCCGTCCTTCGTTACAGTCGATAGAAAAAACCATCTTGGGGCGGATTTTTCGCAAAACTGGATAATCATATATTTTGTCTTCGGCAGACACTTTTATTTTGGTATACCAACTAAGGTCTTGGTCTCCTTTCTTGTTATCCAGTAATAGTTTGCCATTACGCCATGCAACTTCTAATTTGCCGATATTAAACAAAGTTTTACTTTTTTTATTTAGTGAACTTTTAAGAGAAATAATATCCTTTCTAAAGTTTTTCCCTTGTTGAGATAGATTCAACCAAACTTCTGACCCTATCTTTAGGCTTTGTCTGTTGGATTCAATTACTCTTAATTTAGCCACAGATTTTCCATCTCTGTCTAAAAATCTTCCTCGAGGGTGTTTTTTTTGTAGACTCCTAAAATTTTTAATCGTTACGGCTTCTTTTTTTAATCCCAATATTTTTCGATTTGCCTCATCAATGAGAAACCAATCCTGACCCAATCTGCCATCGCTCCGAATAAAATTATTATGTGCCTTGATAAATTCACGAATATCGCGCCCGCGGTTTGTGATAGCATACAATAATTCGGAATTCCGAATTCCGAATTCCGAATTCCGGTCCTTGAGTTGGATACGATTTTTATTATCAAGACATAAGATTTCTCGGTCAATAGCGATTTTAACATTTTGCAAAAAATCTTCTTCCACAACTTTATTCGATTGAGTCTCTCCGAAAAGGATGGCGCTGCCAAGGACTACCCAAAAGGTCACGAACCAAAAAATTATGTATTTGATTGCTTTCCGCTTTCGAGTCAGAGGGAATGAAACAAATCCTACAAAAATGATGGCAGCATACAGTTTCAGAGAATTTCGTAAAAATATTTCCTTCGCAGAAGATGCCAACGCCCTAAATGGTGGGACTGGTGATTGGCGGGCTGTATCTCCCGTTATGGTCAAATCATGTTCTTTGGATAACGCTACCTGTTGCCTATTCCTCAGAATATTAAACTGTGCCTGCCATATTGAACATGGGCTTTTTTTCTGTTCGCTTCGTTCAGCGGAGATCGCTTCGCTTTGCTCGCAACCTTCGGTTTCGTGAAGCGCTTCAAGCACCGCAATTTCAACAATTTTCTGCCCTTTTTGGTATGAAAAAACAATTTTTGTAGAGCCTAATATAAGCAATTCTTGAGAGGGATTATCTGAAACTGGCACCTCAAAGTCTTTACCTTTTTCGACGGATGTTTCTCTAAAAGGCAGTTTTACTGGTATTTCAGAGTGAGCAGTCACTATGTATTTATCAGATTGAAAGGTCAATGTCATAAACCGAGGCTTCGACGGATTAGGCGATAAAGACATAACAATATCGCTTTTTTTTACATTGCTTCCGAAAGTTACCTGAAGCATACCGCGTCGAGGTTGACGGTAAATAATTCGTCGATTCATCATACTCGGAACTGTTTGAAACCACATCAAGGTGGAACCTACTTGAACGATATCTCCATCCCTAAGTGCTGTTTTTGTCTCAATTTCCTTGTCATTAACATGAATTGTTAGAATGCCTGTTTTCTCCAACCAGAATTGTTGTTCATTAAATGAGACGCGTGCATATTGTCCCACATCACTATTGGAATCAATGACTAAATTGTTTGTTATATCAAAAGGATGATGTTGAATTTGATAAATTCGTATAACAACGAATGCAAATAAGAGAGTTAATGCAAGAATCAGGTTGAGCATTCGCAGTTTTGTATGTTTCTCAATTGATAGATTTTCAGTTTGGAGTAATTTATTCTGTATTTCGCATCCCTCGTTTCGATTGTTGAATTTTTCAGTAATCTCCCTCGCAAAGTATGAAATATGAAACGTGATGCGTGAAACGTGAAACTCTATACTTCACGCTTCACGTTTCACGTTTTACGAAAAAGGATTGTGTGAAACAATATCAAAATGTGGTTAGCCTCAACAGACTATATCAATCATTTATACATCAATCCTATAAGAATAAAAGTCGCAAGCAGTGAGCTTCCTCCGTATGAGAGCAGTGGCAATGTAATGCCGGTGAGCGGCAAGATTCTCACATTACCCGCTATAATTACAAAGGCTTGGAATCCGATGGCAAATACGATACCCATAACTAACATAGACCGTTTCATCCCTCCAGATATACTGTCGAAAGAGGAAGCGGCAATTTTAAGTCCGGCATAGGCAATCAACAGGTAGCAAATAAATATAACTATTGCACCGGTTAATCCGAATGTAGCAGCGATAACGGTAAATATAAAATCCGTATGAAACTCCGGCGGAAGGATGGATAAATCTTTCCAATCAAATCCACTGCCCCACCATCCCGAATCTCTTATGAGCCATAAACTTTTGGCTAATTGTAACCCCTTATCTGCGCCCCACGGGTTCTTCCATATTGAAATACGTTCCGTAATTACTTGAAAGTGTTCAGGCCGAATCACATTCAAGTATATTCCACTTTCAAGCAGGATGAAGCCCAAAAAACTTATAAAACCTAACGTTCTTAGATGCGGATTAATCAAAAGAAATAGCATCAGCAGACTAAAATAAACAATGAATACGATACTGTTGGGTTTGAATATGATAAATAAAGCACAAGTACACATCAGAAAGATTGTTGTTATCATAGGTTCTAACAACCTTGATGAACCAACATAAAATAAAATTAGTATGATAGCATATAACAACAAAATTGGCCCAAAGTCATGCAACGCCGCAAGCGTCACTGCCGGAAGTATCATCATGATTAAAATTGGACTGACCAACCGAAATCGCTTAGATATGGTGTCGAGACTATCTGTCTTCATTAGATAGATGCAAATCAAAATCGTGAAATAATATATTAGGATAATTTTCGCAAATTCCACCGGTTGGATTCTCATAAAACCGAGGTTAATACCCAATCGCCCTCCAAAAGCGATGGGAATCAGAAGTAAAATCATGCTGGCGGCAAGCAGAAAGTGAGCCATACTATACGGGTTTCCGCGCAAGGAATCTTCTGAAAACAGAGAGCTGTTGCGCAGGGAGTATCTAACTGACAGAACGCTATCGCTTCCGTTGATTGGTGTCTGGTACTGTTTTTGTGACGACCCTCTGCAGACGGCCATAACTAATTGATATGGAAATGTAACAACAGTTAAAAGAGACCTACCAAAGAAATGCCATACATCGTTAGGAATTTTGACAATAATCAGAAACCCAAAAAGACCAGAGATCAGTTTGATAAAATGAAGGAAAACCAGTTGATTTGTAGAAATCAGGGTGAGTTTATACATCGTTACCAAGCCGAACCCGGATAATAAAATAACCACCGGGAATAGGAAATAATTGTGAGGATGAATCTGGTTTTTGATAAATCCCAGAATCACCAAACAAACCGCTGCAAATATCAGCCCCAGCAGAAATCCATTTCGACTTGAAAAAACGAAGATGGAAGGAATCTCTATTTCCAAAAGTACGTCCCCTACGCTGATTTTGTCATTATTCATAAGAATCAGAGATGGAGGCGTTGAATTCTCGCCCAGGTGAATGTCCTCATTGACACGTTTGATTACGACGGGATTTCTATCTAATTTATCTATTTCCCACGCTTTCTTATTCGAATCATATTTGATACGCGCATGTCTTTTGGCGATTCCCTGTCCCTCCAGAACTAACGGAGCGTTATCATAAAAGTTTGTCCCACTGAAATTTCCAATCAAGATAGGCTGTGTTTTTGATAGGCTAGTAAATTTATTCAACGACGGTTCATTTGAACAAACATGCAGAATAGGTACATTGGATTGGTGAATTTGAAACATTCCATACAAGATAATGGCTAGAACTAAAGCTGTCAAGAAGAACGCATATGCTTTTATCAACTCGTTTCTCTTTGAAGAGTCAACGAGCACACGATTATTTTTAACAAAATCTTGATAACCAAAGCAAATTTCCCGGCAAATAATTAACAATATACAAAGGCTCAATCCGCTGATAACGATTATATGAGCATCCATAATAATTTGGCAATCCTCTTGAATTATTCCAATAAAGTAGGACGTTCTGAAACTTTCGATATTTTCATAAGCTCTTCTCTTGGGGCTCGAATTTCAAATATGGTGTGACCAATCCATACTTGCGTCATAGTTCCAGCGGGAAAGAAATATCTCTGGCCAGATTCAACAAATTCAGATTTACCAATAATTCCCTCTGAAAGCGCAATAATCATATTATTCTTGGAAATATTTTCAATGTAGAAACTATCTCTATCATCATCGTAATCCAATAAAGCATGGTTCCGCGAAGCTAACTTCTCAGATAAAAGGTAATCTTTCGCTCTGGGTTTGTATCCTGGCAGATGATATAATCGCCCAATCCGAATTTGTTCCTTTTTATCGATAATATGAGATTGTCGCGCCTGGTTTTTCTTATCAATAAAAACCAATTTGCCAATAATAGGAAAGTGAGTGGGATGCGATTGAAATGCTATTTGAGGAATGCTCTGATAGCGCATTTTAGTGCTACCGATGACCAAATTTTTGTTTCCACTTCGCAACGGTATCTGCAACCAATCTACAGGTCGGCCAGTATCATCATAGAGGCAACCGTATCGCTTTTCATCCTTAAAAATCCAGAAGTCATCTTTTTTCGTACATTTAACTTCGCCCATAAGTCCATCATCTTCCAGAATAACCTGTTCCCCTTCTGAAAGCGACTCCACTCTTCCAATTCGATAAGGAACATCAATTTCGTATAGAACAATGCCGGAAATTTTAATCTCAAGCCCATCCTTGTTGTCGATATACTCTTGACTATCAGATTCATCAATTTCAGATTCTTTAAAACAGTTGATTTTACTATAAATCCTCGTTTCCAATAAGTCATCCAGGTATTCTTTATCTTCTAAGACTAACCTTGTTTGACTTTTGGGGATAGATTTATTATGTTCTCTAAAGATGAAGGGCCCTTCGTCATTGAACCATATTTTAGCTATACGTTTTAAAGGATATGAGCTATCATAGTCCAATTGTTTAGGTTCTCCGAAATCGTCTTTGATTTTAATGTGGCAATCAGACTTAACTGAGCGAATGTTAAATTCAGATTCATTATTTAGAATTTCAATTTTAGAATGATATGGAGGTAATTTACTGATTATAATATCGCAATCAGGAGCCGAACCGCATAATAACACTCTTGGTTTTATCCCGATTTTAAAGATATTTCTGCCTGTGGAAGGATCAACTATTTCGGCAAGTGTATCTGATTCAGGCGGTAGCGGTTTCACAACTTGATACCACTGCTTTTCATCCTTGATAATATTCATCTCATCATCCCAAATGTCCACCAATGACGCTCGTTGGTTACCCGGATGATTAATCGTTTTATCCTCTTTACTGATAAGTATGCTCAATTCATCCTGGATTCTTTCTTCGGCATCTACATTCAGAAGTTCATCCCTCACATCCGACCTCACAAAAATCTTGATGTATAAAGGCAAATCAATAACTTTCTGTTTAATTGGCGAACCGTCGCCGGATAAAACCCTACGCGCAGTTCCTCTCTTTTTCATCTCCTCAAGTATACAAGGACAAAGTTTGGTTACATCCTCAATTAAACTTTCTGCTTCTTTTCGGACAAATATTGATATAGGCTTATTAAAATTATTCGTCTCCTCAGAATTTGCATCCTCAGTTTGGCTGACAGTACGAGATTTTCCTGTGAATAAATCTCTTATTTTCTGCAATATTCCCACTCCATTGACCTCCTCGAAACTGTACTAATGTTAATAACTAATAAGTCATTATCTGGTTTCAATTTTTTTTACGATTGACAGCAAGCGAGAAACTTCGTATAATTTCTGTTAGACATACGAGTTTTGCACATAAGATGAAAACCTCGTAGCGGCGTGGCTCTGTCCCGCCAATTGTCGCCCGTAGCGTCGTCCCTCTGTGGCGACAACTAGGGAAAAAATCATTGAATCAGGAAGGTGAATATGAATTTTAATTATGAAATATATCCCAAAATTATTCCCGTCGGCACAGAAGCCGAAATCTCAATAAGTAGCAATGAATCAATTTTTAAACCACGTCAGACTTACTCGATTCACGCCTTCTCAAAAGTAAACTTATGGGAAGAGATACGATTCGAAGTTGAAGCCAATGAAGATGGTTTCCTTCGTTTTTGTTTGCCATTTCAAACACAGGGAGAATATCTGGTAAACGTTCACCGGACGCCAGAAGATAAACTGATAACTGCGCATCTCTTTGCCGCACATCCCGATTTAGCTCGAAGGAAAGCCTACAAAGGCGACATGCACATTCACACACACTACTCCGACGGCAGGCAAAGTCCAATCTACATGGCTGCCAGGGCGAAGGAATTATGTCTTGATTTCATTGCAATTACTGACCACAATAAATATCAGCCGTCATTGGAAGCGATTGAAGAAGCGAAAAAAATGGGTTTAAATCTTTTGCTTCTCCCCGGCGAAGAGATTAGTGTACGGGGGGGTTGCGGACATTTCGTAGCTCTCTGTACATCAGACTGGGTGACTGGTCAGATGTCGGATTCAGAAATCTATGACAAAGAATATCAGCACATCCTTGAGAATGAATTGCAGGATAAAACAGTAGCTGAATTCGCCAGAATTCAGGTTGAAGGACTGTCAAAAGAAAAATATGCCCATGCTGTGTGGACAGTAAAGAAGATTCATGAATTGGGCGGTTATGCGGTTCTCGCCCATCCATACTGGGTGGCGGGTCAAAAATTCCATCTGTATCGCCCGGTCTATGACCAATTACTACGAGATGGATTGTACGATGCCGTTGAAGTTCTGGGGGATGTGACATCCGAAGACAACCTGCTATCCGTCGCCAAATATTTCGAGGAAGTTGCCAACGGACGGAAAATTCCAATTATGAGCAACTCCGATACTCACCGCTCACATGAGCATACTTATGGAAACTATTGGACACTCGTCTTCACGGAAAAATTAGAGCAAGACGATATATTCAACGCCATCTTTGACCTAAAATCCGTCGCATGTGAACATCATCCGGGGGAAAAGTTGAGGATATACGGCCCGTTCGATTTAGTCGAATATGCGTTCTTTCTCCACCGAGAATTTTTCCCACTCCACGACCAAATCTGCGCAAAGAAGGGAGAATTGTATATGCGCATCCTTGACGGCGAAGAGGTAGACCATCGGGAATTAGATCGATTGAAAACAGAATTGGATGAACTTTATGAAAGGGCTTGGGGAGAGTGAAACGTAAAACGTGAAACGTGATTAGGCTGGTCGAAAACTAAATCCACGTTTCACACACGTAAAATGTTACTTGATAATTTTATGGAATTGTATTAAAATAAAGCCTAAAGGCACGATGTTGGTTTTAATGGAGTGAAACCAACACCGTAGCTTTAGCTGATGTCTTTAGACCGGTGATAAATCCACTGCTTTGCCATTTGTTATCCTCTAAAAATTTAAGTTGATGCAATATTTTGGGGTGATGAATTGATGCGTTTCTGGAAACTGCTTTATAAATACTCAAAACAGATATGTGTGATGTTAGTTATCTTGAGTTTTTTAACTATTTCTCCGCAAGATTTATATGCCAAATGGGATGTCCTAGATACCCTCAAAGGACATACAGACAACGTCAATTCCGTTGCTTTTAGCGCTGATGGACAAATCCTGGCTTCAGGCTCACATGATGGAACAGTCATACTATGGGATCCTTTGACCGGTAAAAAAATAAAGACACTCACCGGACATAATGATAGTGTCTACTCCGTAGCATTCAACTCTGATGGACTACTGGCTTCAGCTTCTTTAGATGGAACCATCATCCTATGGGATTCAATAACGGGTGAGAAGTATCGAATCTTACAACACAGTGGTGTCCGTTGTGTCGCATTCAGCCCAGATGGGCAAATTTTGGCATCGGGCTCACAGTTTAGGACAGTTAAGCTATGGCATATGTATACAAGCGTGCAGTTACAGCAAATTTCCAATCATGAAAAAGATGTTACTTCTGTGGCTTTTAGCCTCGATGGGATGTTGCTTGCCTCCGTCTCTTATGATTCCACTGTTAGGCTGTGGGATTTGAGAAAACAAAAACTCGCCAAAACTCTCGAATCACCATCAATCTATGTTTACTCTGTTACCTTTATTTCTGATATCCAACTTGCCGTAGGCTTACAGGACGGGGCCATCAAATTGTGGAATTTTACAAAGGAGACAGGAATAGGAGTAAAAGTTCTCCGAGGACACCAATCCCACGTTCGCTCCGTGGCATTCAGTCCCAAGAATCAATTGTTAGCTTCCGGTTCACGGGACGGAATTATCAAGCTTTGGTATCCCAAGACGGGCGCTGAGCTGGTAACTCTTGAGGAACATCGCGGCCCGGTCAATTCTGTTGCGTTTAGTCCTGATGGAAGTCTATTAGCCTCAGGTTCGGACGACGGCACTATCAAACTGTGGCAAGTTAATAGCATGTTGTCACTGTGGCAAGTTAGCGTGTTGTCAGTGCATATAAAAAACGAAGATACATTTCCCAAAACTATCAATCAAGACGAGTTGTTGCTGGAGTTTACAACGGAACCACAGAGTGTCCGCTATTCATACAACTTAGATGACAAAGGATGGATTGAGTTGCCAGAAGAAAAAAATTCTGTTTTACTGCGCTCTCTTAAAGATGGCGAGCATAGATTTGAGGTGAAGGCGACCAGTAAAATATGGGACATCAATTCTACGCCTGACAGTATAATATTCACTGTGGATTCACACCCAAATACCAAGATTACATCTAAGAAGATGAATAAAGATACTATAATTTTCCAATTTACCGGTGTTGATGCTCAGACTGAAACAATGAAATTACGGTATCAGTGGCGGGTTAATGGTGGTGATTGGTCCAAAATTTCAAAAGAGAATACTGTTACTATTCCTCTGAAGCAATTAAGTATAGGCGAGCATGTTTTTGAAGCGCGAGCAATAGATGACGAAGGAAAACTTGATCCTATACCTGCAAAAGAATTGTTCATCGTCACTATACCTGAACAGCAAGTTTCGCAGATAATAATTACAAATCCGCCAACTGAAGCGATCAAAAGCAACACTTATACTTTCTATTTTGACCGTGAAAATTCACAAACTCTAAAGGACAAACTCCAGTATTCTTGGCGTCTTGATGGAAGTCCCTGGTCTGAATGTTCAACAAAGACGGAAGCCAAACTTACCAATTTGTCTGCTAGCTGGCATCTTTTTGAAGTCAAAGCCATCAACACCGACAACAATGACGACCCAACTCCTGCGGAGGCATCATTTGAAGTCGAAGAGCAATTCCCAGAGACATTCATTGCTAAAATGCCCAAAAGCCCCGTAAAAACGGCGAGTATTACTTTTCAATTTTTCGGGAGGGATTTGCAGACTCCAATGGATAAACTTCGATATTCCTGGCACGTCGATGGTGAGTTTTGGTCGCATCCTTCAACTAAAACAATTGCTGTCCTCACAGATTTATCCAATGGCCGGCATCTTTTTGAAGTCAAAGCTATCGACACTAACGGCAACGAAGACCCAACCCCTGTGGGGGAACGTTTTGAAGTTTTAATCGAAGAACAATTTCCAGATACGAAAATTATAGATTATCCAAAAGACATTGTGAAAACACCGTATGTGATGTTCAAATTTATTGGCATTGATTTGCAAACCGAAACCAATCAATTGAAATATTCCTGGCGGATAGATTTTAATCCGTGGTCTGAACTTACCAAAGAAACAATGGTGTTATACAACCAGAACTTGTCCAAAGGATCGCATTGGTTTGAAGTGAAAGCTATTGATGCGGATGGCAATGGAGACCCAACTCCCGATAAAAAACTATTTGCAGTCGTCGATATTGAGGGGAAATTTCCTGAAACGCAAATTATACAACCCTCTGAGAATGATGTCTTAGAAACGGAGGATGTGACCTTCCATTTTACAGGAGGCGATAACCAAAATTCAACGAAAAAATTACAATATTCTTGGCGTACTGACAAGGAAGAAAATTGGGCTATCCCATCAACACAAAGGACAGTTACTCGAAGTTTTCCCGATGGGCGACATTGGTTCCAAGTTAAAGCTATTGCAGATGGCAATGAAGACCCCACCCCAGCGAAAGTATGGTTTATAGTGGATACACAGAGGAATGTTCCCGATACGTGGATAGTAAATCCGCCTGGGAATCCAATTAAAACATCGGATTTTATTTTCCAATTTACTGGGAAAGATCCACAAACTCCATATAATCAACTTCTGTATTCCTGGCGTGTGGATCAGGGATATTGGTCCGCTCCTTCACCTGATACAAAAGCTTATATCAATGATTTATCCAATGGATTACATCGTTTTGAAGTTAAAGCCATAGATGGTGATGGTAATGAAGATTCAACACCTGCGAGAGCGGATTTTCAGGTTACCATTGATAAAAAACTACCCAACACGAAAATTACAATTACAATCTCTAAACCAATATACACGGCTGATTTTGAAATTCCATTTGAGGGAATCGACCCACAAGCTCCAGCAGATAGATTACGATATTCCTGGCGCGTCGATGATAAGTTATGGTCTGAACCTTCATTGGATATGAAAGCGCCTCTCAAGGATTTATCCGATGGATGGCACATTTTTGAAGTCAGAGCTGTAGACGCTGATGGCAATGAAGATCCAGTTCCTGCATCAATCCGATTTATGGTAGATACGAAACGACAATACCCTGAAACTGAAATAATAAGCGCACCCCAAAAGACGATAGAAACAGCGGATGTCACTATTCGTTTCCGTGGGAAGGATTTGCAAACTCCAGCAGAAAATCTGCGATATTCATGGCGTCTTGTTGGTAAGACGTGGTCAGAACCGTCGGAGGAGGCAATAGCTCGTTTGACAGGTTTATCCGATGGTTCTTATTGGTTTCAAGTCAAAGCCGTCGATACGGATGATAATGAAGACCCTATGCCTGCGGAAGCAAAATTTGAGGTCGCTATCGACAAGAAATTTCCCGATACGCAAATTATTTTGGGTACCCGCGAGGGACCGATAACAAAATCCGATGTTAAGATTTACTTCACCGGTAACGATTCAAAAACTCCAACAGAACAATTGCGATATTCATGGCGTCTTGATAATAATGAGAATTGGTATATCCCGTCATCGGAAACGATGGTTCACCTGAAAAATTTGTCCAACGGACAGCATTATTTTCAAGTCAAAGCTATCGACGAAGAAGGGAATGAAGATCCAACGCCTGCCGTAGTACTACTTAGAGTTGTTGTTCCACCATTTTACAAACACCCTATTTTTCTAGTGATAACAGTAGCTTCATTTGTAATATTATTTTCGGTGATTTTAGCAGTACGTTACGCCAGACAATCGCATGAATTTCGAGAAGTATTTAACCCCTACCAAGCTGGTGAACCAATAATAGAACCAGAAAAATTTTATGGCAGGACAGCAGAGATAAATAAGATAAAATCCATGCTTCAAAGTGGCAGCGTTATTGTATGTGGAGAACGTAGAATCGGAAAGACCAGTGTTCTGCGTCAGATTGAGCGGACAGTTGACGGGAAATTTATCCCATGTTTCGTCCAATTAGGCGACGCGACGGAGGATACTTTCTTTAGAAAGATTGGAAAAGGTATCGCTATAGGCTGCAATAAAGTTGGTATTCTCACCAATGATTTGCTGATAGAGAATCAACAAGATAGATATGATGGTCTGGACTTACGGGATGACATTAAGCGCATCGTTGATCGAATGAGAAAAGCTGACCAAGAAGAAAAACTTCTGGTTATCATCGATGAGGTTGATGTGACTAATAGTTTCCCAGGTTACATCCAAGAATCGATAAGAGCGATAGCGCAGGATTTTACCCAATCTCTTAAGTTTTTAGTAGCAGGAACATATATTGAAGAAGCGGAAGGTGATGTTTTATTTCGCGTCCGCCCAAGTGCATGGTATAATGCTTTTTACCACATAGAAATAGAGCCGTTAGGTGAAAAAGAAGCGCGCGAATTGATAGAAAAACCAGTTGGCAAGGCGTATCAATACTCTTCAAAAGCAGTGAATTTTATCCTTGCCCAAAGTTTGATGCGCCCTTATGTTATTCAATTGATTTGCTACCACATTATCGAACACATGAAAGTAAGGGGCAAAACTCGGATAAAGCTTAAGGATGCGGAGATGGCTTTTGCCGAATCCGTAAAGCAATTTGACGTACATTTAAAGAATTTATCGGCTCACCTGCCAGAACAAATTCAAAAAGCCTTCAAAACGCAAGGTTATCTCGAATATACAGAAGATAATGACTTTATTGATTTGTTAGAAAAAGAAGGGGTGGTTTGGCATGATGGATTGAATACTTGGCGGCCATCGCCGATATTCGAAGAATGGATAAGGAGGAATCAAAGATAATGAATATAACATATACTCGTGATCCTGTATCAGGACAAGATTTCTACAACCGGGAAGACCTTTTGAAGGAATTGAAAAATCCTGAAAATCAAAGGTGTAATCTAATTATCGGTGCGAGGAGGATAGGCAAAACATCTTTGCTCAGGGAGCTTGAGCGTCAAATCACAGATTACACTGGGGATATAGCCCTCTACATCAATTTGCAGCTTATCCCCACTCAAGATTACCTACCACGACTTTTCATCAGTCAATGCCAAAGACAAGCTGCTTTTCAATCACTCGGTTTTTATGTCACCACATTCGAAGGTGAAAAAGATTTCTTTAAAGTGCTGAACGCATTGGATAATGTACTGCGTCTAAATGATAAATTCCTCTTTTTGTTAGTAGATGAAGCTGGAAAGATGGCAAATTACGAACTCAGTTTTTGTGATTCGTTACTTGGTTCTTTCGAGATGTACTCGAATATAAGATGGATTCTCACAGATTCACAGCCAATTTATCGGGTTGATGAAGAGCGTGGTGGTTTTCTACGAGAATTTGCGCCATATATCTACTTGCCCAGATTGGATAGAAATTCAAGCATAGACTTGATTAGAAAGTCCAATCTAGATGAACCCGTAGAGGTTGAATGTGCATTGGCTAAAAAAATCTACCAGAAAACCGGTGGGCATCCGTATCTGCTACAAATGCTTTGTCTCCACCTATACGAAGATGGTTGTTTAAATTACAGCGATGAGCTTTTTGACAATGCATATAAGGCATGCAACAATGCGAGAGTATTCTCTGAAGCATATGAACTATTGAAAGTGATTGAAAAGCGACTATTTCTTCACCTACCTGATATTCATAAGGTTGGATTACGCCAATTAGCTAACAGATGGGTAACTAATGAAAAAACGCTCAAAACGGCTTTGAGAGAATTGGTTCAACTCGGTTATGTCAAGCAGGAAGGCAACGTCTATTTACATGCTGACGATTTTTGGAATAGATGGATTGATTCCAATCGGTCATCACTTATCCGCGACTTAGAGACAGGCACTGCTTCAGGGCTTCTAAAAAGAACACCCAGGGATCTTAGAGAAGAGGCAAAAGAGAAGAATGAAGTTGAATTTTTGTCTGACAGAATAGATCAAATATTATTTCACAGAATAGATCAAATATTATCTCAATTCGAGCATACTATCATTGAAAATAAGCAGGATATTGTTGCTCAAGCTCTAGAAAACTTTCATAACGTAGCTAAAGAATTGGGGCAAAGAAGGAAAGGAAAAACTACAATTATTATTGAGGATGAATATGATGTGCAGGACATTTTGTACGTGATGCTGAAGCCGTATTTGGAAGATTTGAAGAAAGAGGAATATACACCTCAACATGCAGGAAAAAGTAAGAGGGTAGATTTAGTTAGCGAATATATTCAAACGGTGATTGAACTGAAATATATCCGAGATGAGTCTCATGCTAAAGAAATAGGAGATGAACTAAAGATTGACATCCAGAGCTATCCTTTTCATCCACACTGTAAAACAATAATTTTTTACCTCTATGATGCACAAGGCAAAATTAAGGATCCAAAAACATTGATAAGCGATCTTGCTGGAAAGCAGAGAATTAAAGATAAGGATATTGAGATTAAAGTACTTGTCAAACTAGGATAATAGATTTTACGCAATATAATCAGCAACTTCAGGAGGAAACTATGAATTCACGAGAATTGTTTCACGAAATAATGTTTTATGGCAATTTTGACCGAATGCCCGTATGGCATTGGGTTGGATGGCCGGAAACTGAAGAACGCTGGGCAAATGAAGGCTTGCCGAGAGATGCAGACCGGCACCAATTTTTTAAGTCTGAAGGGATGCCTTCGGGAGTGCCTATTAATTTGAGTCTGATGCCTGGCTTTCCGGAAGAGACGATAGAGGAAACTGATGAATACCGGATATTCCGACAAAGCGACGGAGTTATCGCCCAACATTGGAA
>JACKQG010004758.1_pt1 | contig 15537 bp, 12 predicted proteins | sample 8237621 | NCBI WGS metagenome assembly JACKQG01 (sample SAMN15677084, study PRJNA649215) | marine metagenome | biome: marine; feature: Black Sea; material: saline water; isolation source: suspended particulate matter (SPM) from the Black Sea western gyre | collected 2013-06-09/2013-06-10 | depth... | reverse complement strand
ACAATTGGCTGGCTTCGACCAATCCATCCAGTGACCCAATCGAAAGAAGCTGGCGGTAACCTACTTCAGAAATATGGTCCCGAATATAACGCCCATCTTCCGTCAAGTCTGGGCTTAGATCTTCATCCGCTCTATCGCACAATGCTTGAAAAACATCTCTCGTCTTCAAACTGTCAGTTTGAATTTGATCGTCCTCCCAAACAGACCATTGCTTTTCAATTTTTGTCCGGAGGTCAAAAAGAAAGCGAGAGTTTTCGTTCGAATAATTATTTAAATCATCGTACCAAAAAAGTTTTAATCGGTTGATACGATACAAACATCTTTGAATAAAAAGGTGGGCAGACTCGTCCTCATCTGAAAATGCTTTTACCAACACATCATCGATTTTTTCATTAAAATTTTCGGCAGCATGGGGTTCAATTGAAAGCTTTGCATCCAAATCTTCATCATTCAAAAGCGCAACAAACTCTTTTTCTGCCTTTTCATACGGGTAAAATTGATTTCGAGTGATTGACTTGATAGGGCTGTACCTTATGGGTTTATTAATTTTTTTGAAAACCTGAGCTTGTCCACAAATAAACATTAGGCTGTTCAGTCAAGCTGGACAAAAGCTTTAAAGGAATATATACAAGTAATATAACAAACGATATTATTCAGGTCAAATTTCCACGATGTATATTTAGTTTTCCTTCAAGCATTATTAATTTAACCACTCACCTAAAAGATAATAAAACTATTCAATATGAACACAAAACAATTTGAAGATGCGGTTCTTAAGGGACTTAGCCTTGAGAAAAAGAAGCTTCCCTCTTGGTTAATATTTGATTCAAAAGGAAGTGAAATTTTCAATAAAATTACAAAACTCGAAAACTACCATCCAGCTAAATGTGAAATGGAAATATTTAATACCCACAAATCCACTTTCTCAAAAATATTTTCCAGCACGCCAAGTCATTTAGTTGAATTAGGGTCAGGGGATGGTGAAAAAACCACCATCCTCATTAAGCAACTCCTCGAAGACGGGGTTAATGTTCAATACACCCCCATAGATATTTCGGAAGGGGCCATTAACAACCTAACCCAAACACTAACCACAAATTTCGGCGGCTCTTCTTTAAAAATAACAGGGAGGGTCGCGGATTATTTTGAAGGCCTGGCCTCAATTTCCGACAACGATAACGCAAGGAAAATGGTTCTATTTTTAGGGGTTACCCTGAACAATATGGATATTCCGGATGCTAAATTATTCCTAAAGAAACTACACCAATCATTACGGCATGACGACTTATTATTGATTGGATTTGATCTTATGAAAAACCCCAAACTCCTTCATCAATCCTACAACGACAAATTATTTGAAGAGTTCAACTTACATCTTCTCGACAGAATTAATGAATGTCTGGGTGCAGAATTTGATAAAAAATTTTTTATCCAGCAGGGACATTACAATCCACACTCGAAGGCCGTAGAAAGTTATTTATACAGTACCTGCAATCAAACGGTACACATTGAGGCTTTAAACAAGAGTTTCAACTTCAGCGAGTGGGAGGCCATGCAAACCGAACAATCTTTAAAATATTCGATTCAAGATATAGAAAAGTTAGCTGGCAAATCGGGATTTAATATAGTGGAGAGCTTTTACGATTCCAAAAAATATTTTGTGGACTCGCTTTGGCAAGCAGTAAAATAAAGGAAGGGCATTCTTAAGGTTGGTCGAGAGAAGGCCAGTCTTTAAACCATAAGCGGATCAAATCAGTTTCGCTTTTATTACATCTACCTGCAAACAGGTTCGGGGACTACTTATTCGTTTCTCGCTGGAAAAACAAATTTCATATTCTCCCGCTTTAGAAAAGGACATCTCAAAAGACTGTCCAGACTGAAAGTCAGCAATAGATAAAACTCTTTTTTGAGATGGTGATTCCGTTACAGTAATATCATATAAGACAGAACTGAAGGAATTGCTGATTTCAACAAAAGCATTCTGGTAAACCTGTTGATGGCCAGATATTTTTATCAATGGATTGAGATCGATAGCACCTGAATCCGCCTCAGATACTACTGAGAAAAGAAATAAAACGAAAAAGGTGATTTTAGCGGAACGAATCAATATTTTAGCAAGCCTTATAAAGGTTTTACGTGCTACAACATGATTCTATAGACAATGAGACCTTATCAGTATCAGACAAAAGTTGCTTTTACAGTGAGCTTAAAATCGTAACCCATATAGTCTTTTGTCCTATACGTAGTGGGATATAGCGCTCTAACTCAAACCAAATATTTTCCATCCCATTCGATACGGCTCCTTTTGAATGATTTTTTTTAATAAAGCTAATTTAGCTGCCCTGTTGTCCGTTTTAATTTTAACAGGATCAACAACTCCCCCAATTTACGCCCAGGATAATACCGTTAAAATAAGTATTACTTCCCCTTCAACGCACATGAAGTTTTTAAAAATACCTGGTGGCTGTTTTTTAATGGGATCCAATAAAGGCTTCGACTTTGAAGCACCTGTACACAAAGTTTGTGTGGATTCTTTTTATCTTGGGAAGTATGAGGTCACTCAAAAACAATGGTCGGTTTTTCAAAAAAATGACTTGTCAAAATTTAAAGGGGAAAATCACCCGGTCCAAAGAGTCTCCTGGAATGACGCCAAAGACTATTTAAAACAATTAAACCAAGCTGAAAAAACATCTAAATACCGACTACCTAGTGAAGCGGAATGGGAATATGCGGCCCGAGGTAGAACTTCCACAGAGTTTTTCTGGGGGGATAGCATTGACAATGATTACGTTTGGTATTTTGGTACTTCTAATTACCGAGCGCATCCGGTGGGCTTAAAAAAACCAATCCTTTTGGGCTTTACGATATTCTGGGGAATGTATGGGAATGGGTAGAAGATTGGTTTTCAAATGACTATTATAAAACCAGTCCGAAGAAAAACCCCAAAGGCCCTGACTCGGGTCGTTTCAAGGTAAAACGTGGCGGCTCACAGGCAAACTTAATCAGCCACATAAAATCACACACTCGCTACAGAGCCCCTGCAAACAAAAGGCACTATATCAATGGCTTTCGAATCGCCTTTTCTGCTCCGGAAGAGAATTGAATTGAATATAAAAAACGAATATTGAATCTCCTCATTCACAATGCCAAAATGTAGGAATTCAAAATTAATGCGGATCAATAACAATGATGAAACCTAGCAAAAAAAGCCACATGACCTTTCTAACCAGTTTAATAGCCAGCATCCTTTCTATACTAATATTTCATTTTGACCTTCAGACAGCGAAAGCTTCAGAAATTATTCTTGGAAAAATAAACAAAGTTAAATTGTATTCGGATCGTGCTGAAGTATATAGAGAAATAAATATTCTTTTAAATGAGTCCCCATCCCAGATAACTATTGGCCCACTTCCAGAAAAACTAATTCCCAATTCTTTTCGGGTTTATACAAACAACAACTCTTCGGCTCAAATCAACAACTTCCAACTGGAAAGAGTATTCGAAAGCACTTTTATCAGTCAGCCGATTCAAAAACAAAATGACCTTGTAAAAGAAATTCAGAAAAACATTTCAATGTTACAAGATGAGCTAGAAGTGTATGTAGATCAAATTCAATTTATTGAAAGTGTTCATCAACCACTATCCCCTACCCATACCGGAAACAATCCAGGTCCCGATTATTGGGAATCTATTTTAAACTTCAAATCCGAGCAAGGGAGAGCTACCAGAGAACTTCGTAGAAATTTGAAAATAAAAATTGAAACGAATAAAGACAAGCTAGAAAATGAAACAAAAAAATTGAATACGATGACGGCAGACTCCAAGAAAGGGCATTACATTGCTACTCTGGATATCACTTCAAAAAGCACCGATGAAACAAAGCTTGGAATTATTTACCAGATTCGAAACGCCGGCTGGAGGCCCACCTATCATTTAAAAGCAAATACAAAGGATAATAAAATCACCCTTTCTTATTTCGGGGAAATTGACCAAAACACCGGTGAAGATTGGAAAAATATTTCTCTGGAGCTTTCTACAGGCCAACCTTCAAGGGGCACCCAACCACCGAAGTTATTTCCCTGGATAGTCGATTTCCCAAAACCCATCCAACACGCCCGAAAACTCCGCTCCGCACCCATGGAGTCTATGGAAATGAAAGCGTTCGCATCTAATGAAATGGCTATGGATACCCAGGTGAAGCAAACGGGAACCTCTTACACTTTCCAAATCCCTGAAAAGCAGACTCTGACGGCAGGAACACGAAAGTTTCGCGCATTAATCACCAAGAAGACATTTGAAAGTGATTTGGCATATACGGTTATCCCTAAAATCTCTCAAAGAGTTTTTCTCAATGCCAAACTTAAAAACACCAGTGACTTTCAATTTCTGCCGGGGCAAAGTGGAATCTATTTGGATGGTAGTTTTTCAGGCCGGTATTGGATGAAAAACACAGCACCCGGTCAGGATCTTGAACTAGGTTTGGGTGCAGATGATTCCATCCACGTTGAACGAAAACTGATAAAAAAAGAAGAAGGTGGTGAGGGATTTTTTGGGCAAAATGAACGAGCCCGATATACTTTTGAAATCAAACTGGAAAATTTTAAAGATCAAGCCGTAAAACTGAAGCTTAAAGATCAACTTCCCCTCCCCTACCATGAGGATATTAAAGTAAAAATAAATCGAATTGAGCCTAAGGCAAACGATACGGATAAACAAAATTTTCTAACCTGGAACTTGACGCTGGCACCGGGAGAAAAGAAAACTATAATCCTTGATTTTCAAGTTGAATACCCCAAGGGAAAAACAATCTCAGGGCTCTAGGTGGAATAGTCACCCTTTGCACGCACAAAGTTTGCAAGCTGAATAGTCGATATCCGATCAGACAGACTCGAATAGCAAGACCGCCAATAGCGAACATTTGATTTTTTTTAACACGGTTTTTTATTCTTCTAATTGATAGTTGAGAAGAAACTTCTATGAAAGAGCGCTATCGACTGCATCCAGTAATTTAACCACATCTATCGGCTTCGTGATGTAATCCTTAAATCCGATATCCAGAGCTTTCTTTATATCTCCATTCATCGCATCTGCGGTTAAGGCAATAACAGGAATATTTTTAGTCTCTTTTATTGATTGCAATTTTTTGAATGCGGTAAGGCCATCCATACCCGGCAAATGAATATCCATTAATATCAAATCAGGATTTTCAAACTGAGCCAACTCAATCCCAACAATCAGGATTATTGGAGAGCTCTGAGGGTGCTAATTTTGCGTGGAGGAGGGAGAGGTGGCCCCAAGAATTTGAACCACAGCTTCGGGCATGAGAGGCTGGAGTTAATAATATTAACCGCTACAATAGAAATCCATTTATCGATCAATCTGATTTAGTTAATCCTGCACAGGATTTGAAGAATAAAAAATCTTTCATTTAACCACACATGATTCCAGCATAAAAGGTCCAGGGTTCATCTCGGTTTTTTTAAATTTTCCCAACGCAAAGGGTTCCCTGAAATTCTTTATCAATTTTATTTTTAAAAACTTCTTCGTCTGATACATTCCAGATTCCAACAGAGCTGACAAGAATCTTCGATGTTTGCATTACTTCATATACAGTCGAATCCATATTTACTTCTAATTCAACGGTAATATCAATGGGTGCCAGAGGGCCTACATAACGGGTAGCTATTTCTTCAACAAGTGCATCCTTATTATCAGATGCAATCAATTCCACCAAAGGCTTTCCTTTCAGCTCTTCAGGCTTATAACCCAGTTCTGAGAAAGCTTGATTAGCAAAAACGAGGTTTCGGTCCGGATCCAATTGGAAAATATATTCGGGAACCTTTTCAACAATAGTCCGGTATAGCTTTTCACTTTGAGCTAAATTTTTCTGACTTTGAATAAGCTCATTCCGAGTTTTTTGCAGTTGAAGCTGACTAGTTACTCTGCAGATTACTTCCTCTTCATGAAAAGGTTTTGTTATATAATCTGCTCCACCTGCCTTGAATCCTTTAACTATATTTTCCAACCCAGAAAGAGCTGTTAGAAAAATTATCGGAATCTCTTTAGTGGCCTCGTCCTGCTTTAGCTTTTTACAAACCTCATAGCCATCAATACCAGGCATCATTACATCTAGTAATATCAAATCGGGTTTATTTTTCCCAATAAGTTCAAGGGCTTTTTCTCCATTGGGGGCAACAGAAACATTCAAATCGCCCCTTGCCATTATATGACCGAGTATATTGATATTTTCTGGCGTATCATCGACAATCAGAACGCTCATTCCTGATAGCTGGCCATTATCAAACTCATTCATTAGTCTGCCCCTTTTGAAAACTTCTAGAATAGTAACGATATTTTAGATTTTGCGATTTATTGAAAAATGTATTTTTCTGGCTTTTTATATCTCAAAATAAGGAAATCAAACTTCAATCAGGTTTCTTAACAACACAAAGGGTACCCAAAAATTTCTTTTCGCTGCCTTTTTCAACTAAAATATTATTGGGAAGATTCCAAATTCCAAAAGAATCCACCAATAGAGAAAAATACTTTCTCTCTTTCCAAAGATTAGAATTTTCGTTAATACAAAATTGTACCTTCAAACCCCTTGTGGCTCTCTCTCCAAAACGTTTCGTAGCTACTTGAGGGAGGATTTTCGCAGGTGCCTCAGTATTGAGTAAATCGCTAATGTTCTTTCCTTCAATTTCTGCGGAGGAAAACTCCAGTAAGGAACAAAACTTTTCATTTGAATGTAGTATCTTCCCATTTTTGTCCAATCGAAAAATACCATCTGCTGTTTTATCAATAATTATGCGATATTGGTTTTCAGATTCTACCAACTCGTCATTCTTATCTGACAAAATTTCATTAAATCTAGTCTTTTCCTTTATAAGATTCTGAATTTTTAAATGGGTTTTTACTCGGCTTAAAACCTCTTCCCGTTCAAACGGCTTGGTAATATAATCCACGCCCCCCACTTGAAAGCCTTGCACAATATCACTTGTTTCTGTTTTTGCAGTGACAAAGATTACAGGAATATCCTTTGTGTCATCGTTTTCTTTTAAATGTCTACACACTTCAAAACCATCTATTCCCGGCATCATGACATCAAGCAAAATCAGGTCTGGCTTGCTATTATTGATAATTTTCAGAGCTATTTTTCCATCTGGTGCTATAGAAATGTCATACCCACTCTCAGTCATAAATTTTCGAAGCACATCGATATTAGCTGGGGTATCATCCACGATTAAGATTTTCATGGGCGAAAATACATTATCTTGATCATTCATGTCATTTAATCCTGGTTTATAGAAACTTTATTCAGCACTTCTAATATTCCGTCCATATCATAAATTTTCAATAAAGCCTGTAAATGTGATGGCAGCCCTTTTGTCTCACCATCCAATGAGAAAATTTCATCAATACATTTTTCCAGTTCCGTAACCTTATAGAGCTCGGCAGCATTTTTCATTTTGTTTACAAGCCCTTCGGGTAGGGAAATATCAGAAATCTCCAGATCTTCTAATCTTTCGGTTTTTTCTGGTTCGCTGGCCCCATCTTCATAAACAAATTCAACATCGAGTAATTCTTCCAGGCTTTTAAAAATCTGTTCTTCTTTAAAGGGTTTCGAAATATAATCATGAAAGCCCATATCCAAAAAATGCTGTCTCCTAAGATCAAAAGAAGATGCAGTAATTGATACTATTTTAATTCGATCCCGTCCAAACTCTTCCTGAATTAATTTGACGGCTTCCTCTCCACGCATGACCGGCATGCGCATATCCATGAACACAATGTCTGGGTGATGCTCCCTTGTTTTCTCCACTCCTTCTTTTCCGTTTTCAGCCTCATAAACTTCCACCCCGATAATTGACAATAATTTTGAAAGGACATCCCGGTTCTCCATGACATCATCTACTACCAATGCTTTTATTTTGCATTTTGGGGCCAAATGAAGAACGGTGCGGTATTTTGTTCTTCTATAACTGGTCTCCTCTGCTGGTGGAAGAGTAAGGGTGAAGTGAAAATGCGCCCCTTCATTGAGTTTTGACTCCAAAACCAAATCTGCTCCCATAAGCTCCAGAAACTTCTTTGATATTGCGAGCCCCAAGCCTGTGCCACCTTTCTTTGAACCTTCTTCTTCCTGCTGGAAAGGGTCGAATATTTTATCTTGCGCCTCAACAGGAATACCGTTTCCAGTATCGATGATGTCAAAGCGATACTGGTGTTCTTCCAAAGAAGTTACATTGAACGACACCTCTCCCGATTCGGTGAATTTAATGGCATTACCCAAAAGGTTGACTAGAATCTGACGTAATTTCGTCTCATCACCATTGACCATTGTCCGACCAGAGGTTCCCTTGACATTCCAATGTAATCGTTTTTGCTTACAGCGAAGCTCAAACATGCTGGAAAGGTTGTCAACCAATTCATTGAGGTCAAAGCCAGTGACATTAAGTTCCGTTTTCCCCGCTTCAATCTTGGATATATCCAGAATCTCGTTGATCAATTTCAGGAGATTTTTGCCACTGTTATCTATGGTTCTGATCGAATCTTTGGTGTCCTGGTCCAAGTCCGTTTTTCTGAGTAGTATCTGTGAGTAACCAAGAACAGCATTCATGGGAGTGCGTATCTCATGGCTCATATTAGCCAGAAACATGGATTTGGCGCGGTTTGCTGACTCGGCTTCTTCTTTTGCCTTTTTTAGTTGGTTCTCAAATTGTTTACGTTCGCTAATATCCCGGACAATTCCAGTGAAGAAGCGATCCTCTCCCACATATACTTCGCTGATTGCCAGTTCAAGTGGAAATTGTGATATATCTTTTCTCAAACCTAATACTTCTCTTCCCAATCCAATGATTTTGGCCACTCCAGTAGTGAGATAATTAATAAGATATTGATCATGTTCTGATTGGTAGGGTTCCGGCATCAGGAATTTGATATTCTTCCCCAAAACTTCATCGGTTGAGTAACCAAAAATCCTTTCTGAAGCGGGATTAAAAGACTGAACCAAGCCTTTCTCATCAATAGTAATAATGCCGTCGACCACATTATCCAGAATGGCATCGGTACGAGATTTTTCCTCCTCCAATTTTATTGTTTGAGTATTCACCTTTCTTTCCAGCTCACCAGCTAAATCATCCAGTTGACGTTTAGTTTCAATTTGATTTTGCACTGCGTATGCAAGGGCAGCTGCATATGCGATCAGCCGAAGTAAATGCCATAACCACCAATTTGCATCCCAAAGTTTGGAAAGCTCAAAAATAAGACTGGCCGTACCTAATAGAACGCACAGCAGGAGAAACAAATGATCTTCACTTTTTCCATTACTTTTTAACCTCTTAGAAAATATTATGGCAGCCAAGAAAAAACCAATAGCGCCGAAATAATGTAGAAAACCAGGAATAAAAGTAAACGAGCCCTCATAAACCATTGCGGGAACGGCTTCAGGAAAAACAATAGAAAGAATTGCGAACAATACAGTAGCGGAAGTGATCCAAAAGATGAGATTCTTAGAAAGATTTAGGCTTCGACATAACACCTCTAACCAGATCAGACCAAAAAACAAGCCTCCAAAAAAAGTAGCTACGCTGTGAAGCCAGACAAAGATTTTACCTGGATTAACAAATGCATGAAAAATATCCAGCAAACCCATGCTGATGAGAGCACTGGTAATAAAAAAATAATGAATAGAATCTTCTTGCGTATTAATACGCAGGAAGAAAATGGAAGCAACCCCTAGAGCAATGGCTCCACCCAATGTTTCCACTGCGCTATGAAAGCTGGCATGCGGCCACCGCCATTCTGGAGAATAGTTTAGAAACAAAATCAGGAAGATTATTGGAACTCCGGAAGAAACAAATAAACTTAATACAACCCTTCCAGTGAATTCTTTGTTCGAAAATTTTCTTGCTATTGTGCCCAATGAATATCCTCCGAATTAAAAAGAAACAACCTGATTCCTTCCCCGTTCTTTAGCTGTATAAAGACGTTCATCTGCAACTTTCAAAAGCTCCTCCAGGTTCATTTCTTTTTCACTTTGACAAGCCACTCCAATACTCATCGTTACTGAAATTTCATGATCGTTGAAATTGAATTTTTCAGATTCTATGGCCTTTCGCATAGATTCAGCAGCCTTTTCTCCCCCTAGCAAATTCGTTTCTGGTAAAACAATCAAAAACTCTTCTCCACCCCAGCGGGCTAAAAAATCCACCTTTCGACATTTTCCTTTTAAAACTTGGGCCACTTTTTTCAGCACGAAGTCCCCCATATCATGTCCGTATTGATCGTTTACTTTTTTAAAAAAATCGATATCGAACATTAAGAGACAAAATACTTTTCCATATCTTTCATAGCGAAATTGTTCGTTTTCCAGAATCTCCATCATATCTCTTCGATTTGAAATTCCGGTTAAAGGATCTATCCTTGATATGGAATCAAGCTCTTCAATTAATTTATTTTTTTCATGAATCAATTTAACAGTAGTGAGTTGATTTTTGACCCTTGCCACGACCTCCTTTTTCTGAAAGGGTTTGACAATATAATCAACACCTCCAACATCAAATCCTTTAACCAAATCTTCAACTTCTGACTTAGCTGTAATAAAAATTATGGGAATTGTTTTAGTTTGATCGTTACTTTTTAATTTTTCGCATAATTGATAGCCATCTATTCCCGGCATCATGACATCGAGCAGAATCAAATCCGGCTTATTTTTTTCAATGATCTTTAAGGCGATTTCTCCATTGGGTGCAATAGAAATGTTCAGTCCGTGCTGCTTTAAGAACCTGGCGAGTATATCGATATTGGCAGGGGTATCATCGACAATTAAAACTTCCATTCCCACAAACTGTTCATTTTCAGAATCAATCACACAAGAACCTCGACACCTATAGAAATTAAAACGTATACTAATAGTATAAGGTTAACTTTCTTTGTGTAAATCGAAATTATGCAACAAATTCGAAACAAGTTTAAAAGTTGCTTTTATCCCCTATTCAGGGGGGAGGTAGAAAATGTAAAGATCGAGTCCTATCGTTTTAGATATGACACAGGGGACATTAGCCAGGACTACGAACATCCGGCAATTCAAAATAAAATGTGGCTCCTCTTCCCGGTTCACTATCAACCCCAATATTGCCACCATGCTCTTCAACAATTCGCTGCGCGATGGCTAATCCCAGCCCTGAACTGCTTTCCCCGCCGGTGGGCCGCGCACTTAATTTTTGAAAATGCTTAAAAAGCTTATCTCTTTCTTCGTGAGAAATACCCGGCCCCTCATCTCGAACTGTAAATCTCACCTTGTCCCCGGAATATTTTAAATCAACATAAACATCTTTATCAGGAGGGGAATATTTGACTGCATTACTGAGCAAATTGTCCACGACCTGCCCTACTCGGTTCACATCAAATGGAAAATCGACAATCTTTTCAAATTCGGCATGTAAAGAAATATTCTTTTTGTCCGCTAGAATTTGCTGCAAATGAATTTTTTCCTCCACCAGTTTTTGCATCGATGATACTTCTGGTTTTAATTTAAGCTGACCACTTTCTATGACGGAAATATCCAAAAGATTACTGATCAATTCGAGCATATTCCCGCTGACCGTTTTAATGGAGGTCAGAAACTCATCTCTTGTCTCCTCCTTCACCTGTTTACCCTTTTCAAGAAGATATTTGGAGAACCCACGAATGGATGCCAGTGGATTTCTTAAATCGTGCGAGGCCATTCCAAGAAATTTATTTTTCAAATCATTCAATTCCACCAATTTCTGATTAGCCTGAGTCAACTCTTCTGTGCGGGTTTGGACTTCTTTTTCCACCACCCGGGTTCGAGATGCCATCATCTCCACAACAATGGAAAAAAACAAAGCGACAGCCAAAATTCCCAATCCAACAAAAAACGCATTAGCTGTGTTAGGACCCTTGCGAAATTCATCGGTAACCTGCCAGACTAAAAACCAACGCTTATTAGAGACATTGACAACGTTGGTAATTTCCATGGAAGGGTTGCCCAATGGCTTACCGTATAAAAGATTCTTCTCCTTTAATTCAATATCTTCATAAATCGAAAGTTTCATTCCTTTAGGAATATAAGGTTTGACCATTTGATCGACCATGTCGCCGATTCGATAAATTCCCAGAACAAATCCCTTCAAATGCTCTCTTCTCTCTTCTGGACGGGAATATTTTTTACCGCCGTTATAATAAGGTGCCAAAATGAGGAGATCAGATTTTGATCGGGCATTCGGGACCGATCCATAACTGGAACTAGCTACGGTTTTCCCACTATCCCGTGCTAAATTTGTAACTTTAAAAAGGTCCTCATCCCCCTGCAGATCAAATCCAAGTGCTTGCTCATTTTCTGAAAGAGGCTCGGCAAAATGCACTGGCAGATACTCCTGCTTTGCGAGGCTGAAACCATTGATCTTAAATTTGGGATACCCCATGGATCGAGTGATGGATTCAAACCCCTCTTTCTCAGCATGGCCAACTAAAGGAACCCATTCGAAAGCCTGAATGAAAGGATGATTATCTAAAATGGGCCGCACATAAACTCCAAATTCCTCTCGGGATACATATTCCGAGGAATTGAAAAGCGAGATAACCCCGAGCAACTCTCTTTCTACTACCTCCAACTCACCTGTAAGGATAAGAGTGTCTTCGAGTACTTCCTGCTCCAGTTCATTAAACCAGGTGCGGTGTTGTCGATCCCAAAGAATTCCAAACCCGATCAAAGAAAGAATAAGTCCGGATATAAATATTCCTTTTGTCTGTGTAGAAAGAGCTTTCATAATATTTTGATTTCCTTTTTTTTACAGGACATTCATTATAAAAGTAATTTACTCTTTTAACTCCTGTTTTTTTTTGCTCGTTGAGCTACAATCTATTCATTATTTAATAAATTCTTGAGTGATGTGATGGCTGGTGAATTAATTTTTATAGTCGACGATGACGCGCCTTTACGGCTTCTACTCAAAACTCTTCTTGAAGATCAAGGGCATTCCGTCCGTGACTTTGACAATGGAACTTCATTTTTGGGAAACCTGGATGAAAAGCCGTCCCTTGTTTTTCTGGATGTCATGATGCCCGGACTGAATGGAATCGAAACTTTAAAACAAATGAAAGCACTCCATCCTGAAATACCGGTGATTATGCTAACCAGTGTCGACAAAGTAGAAACCGCTGTTGAAGTTATAAAATTGGGTGCCTACGACTATATTTTAAAACCAATCGACGAACCACGCCTGTTTACGTGTATTGAAAAAGCATTAGAGCAAAAATCCCTTAAGCAAAAAGTTTTGCATCTGCAAAGCAAAGTGGATCGCCTGGAAGGTCAGGACGGTATTATTGGAAACAGCCAAGCCCTTTCCGAGATGATGAACAACGTACAAAAAGTAGCTTCGAGCAATGCAGGAGTCCTCATTCTTGGAGAAACGGGAACGGGCAAGGAACTCGTGGCGCGTGCGATTCATCGAGGTAGCCCATTTTCCCAGGGACCTTTTGTAGATATCAATTGCGGAGCTATTCCTGAAACTCTCCAGGAAAGCGAACTTTTTGGATATAAGAAAGGAGCGTTTACCGGAGCCACCGAATCTCGCCCGGGAAAAATAGAATTGGCAAACGAGGGCACTTTGTTTCTAGATGAAGTCGCTGAAATGAGCTTGGCTACGCAAGCCAAATTACTTCGTTTTTTGCAAGAAAGAAATTTTGAACGCGTTGGCGACACAAGAAAAATTGAAGTACATACCCGTATAATCGCCGCGACCAATCAAAATATTGCTTCCATGATTAAAGAGAATAAATTTCGAGAAGATCTTTATTATCGTCTGGCTGTGTTTCCGATTGAGATGCCACCCCTAAGGGAAAGGAAGGAAGACATCCCCCTGCTTTGCAACCATTTCCTAAGCAAATATGAAAATGAACTTAAAAAAAAGGTGACGTCCATTAGCGATGAGGCTCTGCAATGCCTTCAGGATTATTCATGGCCCGGCAATATTCGGCAATTGGAAAACACGATTTATCGGGCAATGATCACCACGTCTTACGATGCCATCGATATGGATTGTTTGCCCGAGGAAATATTAGAGGATTCAACGGGAGCTGAAAAACAATCCCTTATCACTGAAGAACATAACGATACACTGTCTGATTCCATTACTTCTTTTCACGATGTTGTAAAACAAACTTTAGAGCAAGCCCTGAAAAAAACAGAGGGGCATATTCCGAATGCTGCAAAAGCATTGGATATTAGCCGCAGTACCTTCTACCGCATGTTGAAAAAATATAACCTCCACTAAATCCCATTTTGAAACTCTTTTTGATCCTAGTCTGGGACTGATGCGTCCCAAAATGGGACGCTACCTGAATCCTGCATTCCCCCATTTTTACCTCTCAAAATGTTTCCCCTTATAACTAAAGGCTTTATCTGATTTTAAAGAGCGGAGTCCTTCCATGGCACAGCCTTTGCTATTTAAAAGGTTAAGGATACGGAAGGAAGGCACGTCTGTTTAACCTCATAAACAACGATAGCAGCGGCCAAACGAAACGCCTTCCCCGTAGGCCGCATTCGGGACCGGGGGGCCTCCTTTCCCGGTCCCGTTCAAACCTTAAAAAGAAGGGGAAGATCATGAAAAATTTAAAATTAGCAGTTCTAACCAGTGTAATGACCTTGACATTAACCACCAGTTCTTTTGCAAAAAAGGCAGACTACGAGGAAATGCAAGTCGCAAAAGGAGCTAGCATTTCTGGCAGCGTTTTATTCAAAGGAGATGTGCCACCTCCCATCATGGAGGATTTGAATAAAGGGAAGAATGCAGAGTTTTGTGCCACTCATCCCGATACCAAAGAGGGTGCAATTCGACCTCGACAAAAGGTTCAGGTAAAAGACGGGAAACTGCAAAATGCGGTAATTCTAATAGAAAATATTAACAAGGGAAAAGCATGGGGAGCAGAAACGATAAATTTCGATTTCAATCAATGTGACATTTTCCCAAAAGTAACCGTCATTCGTAAAACTCCAAAAGGGGTAAAAGACAAATTGGTCACGGTTACAAATCAGGACGATAACATTTTGCACAATCCGCATGGCTACTCCATAAATGGAGCTAACAGGAAAACATTGTTCAACAAACCGTTACCTTCAAAAGGTTCTGTAGCCGATGTGACTAAATCTCTCAAACGCTTCAAACCTAAAAAGGACAGCCATTTTTTCCTGCAGTGTGACCAGCATAATTTCATGGAAGCAGATGCAAGAATTATCTGGAATCCTTATTACAGCATCAGCAGTGAGGATGGAACCTTCAGCATTCAGGATATTCCTGCAGGTAATTACAAAGTTACAGCATGGCATCCATATGTTGGCCAGGTAACACAGGAGATCAAGGGTGAGGAAGGTGGAAACACCAAATCAAATTTCGAGTTGGCTCTTAAATAGAAACCAATTTTTTAAGGAGGAGAACTATTATGAAACGCTATGGAATTATTTTTACAGCAGCAATCGCTTCACTCACCTTTGTAGCCTCTTCCTGGGCAGCTTGT
>JACKQG010004757.1_pt1 | contig 15540 bp, 14 predicted proteins | sample 8237621 | NCBI WGS metagenome assembly JACKQG01 (sample SAMN15677084, study PRJNA649215) | marine metagenome | biome: marine; feature: Black Sea; material: saline water; isolation source: suspended particulate matter (SPM) from the Black Sea western gyre | collected 2013-06-09/2013-06-10 | depth... | reverse complement strand
CTGGTATAACATACCAATGCTGTTGTATGACAGAGCCATTTCTTTCTTATCTCCTGTTTCTTCCCAAAACTTTAAAGCCTCATGATTATAATTTAATGCTTCATCATATTCACCCCAGTGCACAAGAATTGCAGCAATACCACGAAGAACTCCGGCAATACCTTCAAAATACTGATGTTTTTTATATATTTCCAAAGCTTCTTCATATTTAGTATTTGCTTCTATATATTTGCTCCAGTGAAAATAGCTGTAACCTATTTCTTTAAGTGTATTGGCTTCTTCTATCTCATCATTGTTTGCTTTGTAAATTTCTAACAGCTTTGAATAATATTTGATGGATTTTTCATAATTATCTAACCTGCGATATGTATATCCCAATATTTCCAATGGTTTGATTTCCAAACCAGGATCATTAATTTCTTCGGCTAATTTAAGTGATCGTGATGCATATTCAACTCTTTTTTCATTTGATATTCCTGAATATAATTCTGCAAGGGCATTACATATACCGATCTTTTCAGGGGCTGACAAATCAATACTTAATGAATTATACAACACATCCTCCAGGCTGTCAATTTTTGCCGAAACCTGATTTGTGTCTATAAGCGGATCAGCAACAAGAGACAGACTTAGAATGAAACTTATATATGTCAGAAAATATTTTCTCATCAGAATTCCGGTATAAAGCTCCGAATCAACTTTGTGTAAACGAAATATTCTTTCAATAGTTATTAATCTTCCATGAAAAATGCATTATACCCGTAGAAAATAGATTCGCAAAATAGGTCATAAGTAATACAATGAGCATCGCCATACTTATATACTCTGTTCTTTGCAAATTCCTTTTCAACGGGTTTAACTATAATCCTAATTTTTTTCTAATATGTTTTGGAATAGCATCTTTATGTACCATGATATCGAGTGTTTTTAATCTGACAAACGGTTCGGAAGCATAGAAATATCCATCGTAAATATGATCTTCAGTCCCCCAGGAATTTTTAACCTTGTAATATTTGTTCCCCTCCTGGTCTTCTGCTATTCCCGTAATTAGCATACCATGGTCGTCGGTTGACTGATAATTATCAAATTCATCCTGGCGCATTTCCTGTGTTATAGTTTTTTCTTTCAAAATTTCGTTAAATTCATAAAGGGCTTTATTCTTTTCTTTATCGGTAAGCGCTTCCCATTTTTCTTTTTCGGTACCGCTCAAATCGGGTCTTTCTTCATCAGGCACGATGGCGAAACCATTTTTCCATGAAAATCCTTTTTCGCTTACATCGCTTCCCCAGGCAACCGTGTATCCGTTATTAATGGAATAATCAATAACCTCCATCATTTCATCTAACGGCAGATTATAAATCTCGTCAAACATCCAGTTGTCAGGCACTTCAAGTACGAATTTTTCATAAAAAGGATGATGAGTATATGACCCGATTTCAATATAATCGTCAACATTGATCCCCAATTCTAGAGCAAATGTTTCAGGTGTATATTCTTTTTCGTTATAGATAAAAGTTTCAGGGTAATCACCGAGATATGCATCTAATATTCCATCAAACCCTTTGAGCCATACTGGTGTTATTTTTTTATTCTTGTTTTTTATTACCGCATCAACATAAGCTTTGCATACTGCATCCAGTTCACCATGAATGTGGTTTTCCTCGCCGATAACCTTTCCGCTATATACTTCCTCGGGCACAATACCATATTCCTTTATAACATACATCACATCATGAAATGCTCCGCCGCCGCTAAAGTTGATATTTCCATGAAACCTTACATTTTTTTTCGCTTTATCGGCATAAGTATGCCTTACAACAAACATTTCAGAGAGGTCATACTCGCCTTTGTCCATTCTTAATAATTCCGATTCGATGAATGACAATGTCGAAAAGCTCCAGCAGGTTCCTGAACGGTATTGATTTTTAACCGATGTTGCAGGTAACTCTTTAACTATTGTAAAAATGTAACCTTGGGGTTCTTCACTTTCTTCGTCCTGCGCAAAAATATTCTGACTAATAAACGAAGACAGGATCAGAATTCCAAACAGGACTGCAATCAGATTTTTTTTCATCCTAAATTGTTTTTTATGGTTAACTTAAATTTTAATGAATTGCAAATGTAAAAAATTATTATAAAGGGAATGCTGAAATTTTGAAATGACTAATACAAAAATCCGAACAACCAAAGCGGGATTTTATTTTCGTATCCATACTCTATATCATCGGCAGCTATATAGGCGTTTTCAATTCCTGCAATTTGTTTCTGAGATTTATCTTTACCGCCTATTTCAAATAAATATTTTCCGTCAACTAAAAAGTCGCCGACTTTAGGATAAGTTAATTTGTGTTTTGCCGAAAGTTGGTTTAAAAAAAAGGTTTCCCTGATATTTCCTATACTTGGCGTAGTGTCGGCTAATGCGGTAATAAAATTTGTATTCTCTAAAAATATTTTTTCCGGTTTTTGCAACTTACTTATTCCGTGTACCGCCGAATACAGGTTATTAATAATTTTTGCTTCATTCAAATAAAACAGGTATGTTAAAAATGTGTTTCGTGAAATTCCTATACGCTGGCTCAATTTACTTACATTGGGTTTAAATGGTGTAGCTTGTGAAATAATATACAGTAATAATTTTATTTTACTGATACTCGCTAATGAAAGCGCTTTATTAACAGGTAATTCTATTTCAAGAATCATATTTATAATTTCTTCTATTCTGTCGAAATAGTTTTTTGCACTATCAATAAAAAAAGGGAAATAGCCATTCGACAGATATTTTTTAAAATGTTCGACAGGCTTAATTTTATTAGATATTTCAATAGAAAGTTTTTGATGATTTTTTACTATTTCATCTAAGGCGTAAATATCAAAACCGGTTTTTAATGAAAAGCTTAAAAATTCTCTGAATGATAGTCCCTGTAAATAATACATCATTGCACGGCGGCTCAAATCTGCCCTTGCATTAAGTATTTCCAGCAATGATGAACCTGTAAAAACAATCTGCAACCCGGGAAAATCATCGTAAATATTTTTTATTTCCTGCGACCAGTTCTTATACTTATGAACCTCATCAAGAAAAAGATGAGTGCCGCCACTCATGACAAAATTCTCTGCTAAATCAACAATTGTATTGGCAGAAAAATAAATATCATCTAAACTTACATATAAGCATTTATTACTAAATCCGAATGTTTGTTTAATGTGTTGCAAAAGCAAAGTGGTTTTACCAACTCCTCTCGGTCCTTTAATCCCTATAAGACGGTCGTCCCAATATATCTCTTTTTTCAGGCTCCTTGAGAATTTGAGGCTAACTGCATCTATTTTCCGGACATGCTTTTTAAAAAGTGTTTCCATTATGTTTAAAATTATTAAACAAATATATCAAATTATGTTAAATATAATTCAACAAAAATACTTTTTTTTGTTTAATAGGAAAGTTTTTTTAAGAAATAAATAATTAAATTCGGTTTTGGGGTTTTTGGTTTTTCATTTTTAATACTTTTTCCCTTTCCCATTTATCATCGGCACAAACCTGACTGCAATGATATCTTTCTGTACGATTCTGCCATTTTTCTTTTCTAACAACACTAATTCCTGTGCATAAGATTCGCCTACAGGGATAATCATTTTACCGCCTTCAGTTAGTTGGTCTTTAAGTGGCTGCGGAATGTGTGTTGGGGCGCAGGTAACAATTATTGCATCGAAAGGGCTGTGTTCTTCCCACCCTTTATAACCATCGCCAATTTTTACCTTTACATTGTCGTAATCCAATACTTTTAGTAAGTTTTTTGCTTTCGTGCCTAACGATTCAAATATTTCAATCGTATAAACACTGTCGCATATCTCAGCAAGTACGGCAGCCTGGTAACCCGAACCTGTTCCTATTTCAAGTACTCTTTTAGTACTATCAGGGTCGAGAACCTCTGTCATGAGTGCAACGATGTATGGCTGCGAAATTGTTTGTCCTTCTCCCACAGGCAACGGATGGTCTTCATAAGCCTGGCTTATATATTCGGGAGGAACGAATAAATGTCTTTCCACCTTTAGCATGGCATCCAGCACTTTTTTATCCTTTACTCCCCTGGCTTTAATCTGGTACCTAACCATATCTTCCCTTTGGGTTGCGTGTTGATCTTTTGATGACTCCTGTGAGTTACATTGACCGAAAATGACTGAAACCATTAGAAACAGTATTAATTTGAAAAGTTTTTTCATTATTTCAACGGGTTAAACAACCTGACAAGATAATAATTTTTTTTGAATAATAAGGGAATTTTAATCAAAATTAATTTTAAGTTGTTCGCTCAGTCTGAAGCTTTTTCTGTGATATGGCGAGATGCCATGAGAAGTGATTGCCCGTTTATGGCTTTGTGTAGGATATCCTTTGTTTTTTATCCAATCATAAACGGGGAATTCATGATGTATCTTTTCCATATATTCATCACGGTGAGTTTTTGCTAAAACCGATGCAGCAGCAATTGAAAGGTATGTGCCGTCGCCTTTTACAAAGCATTTGTAAGGGATTTGTTTATATGGTTTGAACCTGTTGCCATCTATCAGTAACATTTGAGGTTTTGTGGATAATTTATCAATCGAAAGGTGCATGGCAAGGATAGAGGCATTCAGGATATTTATCTCGTCAATCTTTTCATTATCTACACTGGCAACAGCCCAGGCTACCGCCTGCTTTTCAATTTCAGGACGAAGTAGTGTTCTTTGACGGTGTGTTAGTTTTTTGGAATCATTCAGCAACTCGTTTTGAAATTTTTTTGGTAAAATTACTGCAGCAGCAAATACAGGTCCTGCAAGGCAACCCCTGCCAGCTTCGTCGCATCCGGCTTCGATTTTATTATCTGAAAAAGAAATCTTCAGCATAAAAATATATAAAACTGTTCTTAACTAAAAGCAGTGATAAGGTTGTTTATTATTATAATTATTGTTAGAACACCAAAAGTAATCTCCAACCATATTGTCTTTCTGACTTGCGAAAATCCATAAGCTATAAATACCGAAACAGGGATTAAGACCAAAGCTGCGTGAGTATTATATTGTGATTGCGATAAAATGAAAGTGCCTAAAGCAATAAAAAATAACCATAATACCGACCAGTATCTTTTCCTTACGTTTATTGTCTTTTCTCTTAAATCACCAATCAGTACCAAAAACGACCAAAGAAACAATAAAATTATTATAGCTGTTACTAAGTAGTCAATAAACGAAAAATTATAATTAAAACTAAAAACTGTTATATTTATAAAGTACTCATTATAAGCGTCAAAGGCTAATCCCAATTTATCGAACCAAAAATAGTAAACCCAAAGAAACAGATAAGGAGTAGCTAAACCGAAAAATACAATAAGCCACTCTCTCCAGTGATATAATCGATAAACAAAAAAAGTTAAGTAGATAAACAGTACAAAATATAAAGACGGGAAATAGAAAAATGATGCAATTCCTGTTAAAAATCCTGCATTAAATACTTGCGGATACGCTTCTTTTTCGGAATACACCTGAAAAAGAAAAAACAAAACAATAATTATTAAAACACTTGAAATCATTACAGGATGTAGGCTCAGCAAACCCGGTGAGTGACTCATCAACACGATGAATACCAAAGCAGGTATAAGTATATTTTTTGGAACAAGATCGTTTTTGATTAGAGTATAATTAAAAAGGAAAGCTCCGAAAACCAAAATGATAAAAGCCAGTAATACACTAAATAAGTTATTCCTTTCAGAAAACCCGTTTAAAAGGGTAAATCCGGGTGAGAGGAATTCATTAATGTCAGCTTCATACACTACAGGTTTAATAAAACTGCCAGACCATAAAATTATAGTGAGCAACAGAAGCATTATATATTGCAACAAATAACTTTTTCTGAACAGATTTATTAGCATTTTTAATTAGTTTATCAGTCATTAGAAAATTTATAAAAGCATATTAACAATGTAACAATAAAATTTTTCATTTTGCAATTTTCATTTTTCCTTTTATCTAGATTCTTGTGTCTTGGGTCTTAGAATGGCTTCCGACCTTTCAAACTAAATCCTTACCTAAGTCCTTCCTGAAATATTTCCCATCAAAATTTATTATTTCCGCATTTTTATATGATTTCTCCAATGCTTCTTCCATTGAATCACCAAAAGAGCTAATGGCAATAACCCTTCCTCCGCTTGTTTTGACTTTGCCTGATTCTTTATCTCTAATCGTTCCTGCATGAAACAAAATACTTCCCTCTGCTTTATCCAGCCCCGATATTTCTTTACCTTTTTCATAGGTGCCCGGATATCCTCCTGAAACAAGGAAAATAGCAGCATTATATCTATCATCTATCTCAATAGCCTTTTCATCCAGATTTCCGTAAGCAACACCTTCAAACAATTCCATCAGGTCAGATTTTATTCGTGGTATTACCGATTCGGCTTCCGGGTCTCCCATACGAACATTATATTCAATTACATAAGGATTGCCTGCAACATTTATTAATCCGAAGAAAACAAACCCTTTATAAACAATGCCTTCGTTTTTTAACCCTTCAATTGTAGGTTTGATGATCCTCTGCTCCACCTTGTCCATAAAGGTTTTATCGGCAAAAGGAACCGGGGATATTGAACCCATTCCACCGGTATTCAAACCGGTATCTCCCTCGCCTATTCGCTTGTAATCTTTGGCAGAAGGAAGAATCTTATATGAATTTCCGTCGGTAAGCACAAAAGCCGATAGTTCTATTCCATCCAGGAATTCCTCTATAACCACTTTTTTTGATGCTTCACCAAATTTTGCGTTCTCCAGCATCTCTTTGAGTTCGCCTTTAGCCTGTTCCAGCGATTCACAAATCAAGACACCTTTGCCTGCTGCCAAACCATCGGCTTTCAAAACATAAGGAGGCTTTAGGGTTTCAAGAAACTGAAATGCCTGTGTTATTTTGTATTTGTCAAAAGTCTTGAATGAACCTGTCGGGATGTTGTATTTTTTCATGAATTCTTTGGCAAAGTCCTTACTTCCTTCAAGCATGGCTGCTTGTTTTACCGGGCCAATTACAGGAATGTTTTTTAATTGTTCATCGTTCAGAAAGTAATCATGGAAACCGGCTACGAGGGGAGCCTCCGGACCTACTATAACCATATTTATATCATTTTCCAGAACAAAATTCCTTATAATATCAAAATCACCGGCATTTAAAGCCACATTTTTGCCCACCTGTTCTGTTCCTGCGTTTCCAGGTGTTGTAAATAAATTTGTGATTAATTTGCTTTGTGCTAATTTCCATGCAAGGGCATGCTCTCTGCCGCCTGAACCAATTATTAAAACATTCATTACTTCTGGTTTTAAATTCTTTTAATCTCTGCTCCCAGTTTTCTCAATCGTCCGTCTATATCCTGGTAACCCCTGTCAATTTGTTCGATATTATCTATAATGCTTGTTCCTTCTGCTGATAAAGCAGCTATCAGCAATGCAACGCCAGCCCTGATATCGGGAGATGACATCCTGACACCTCGCAGAGAATGTTCATGATTTAGACCTATAACCGTTGCACGGTGCGGATCACACAAAATAATCCTGGCGCCCATATCAATAAGCTTATCAACGAAAAACAAACGGCTTTCAAACATTTTCTGGTGGATCAATACACTTCCCTTTGCCTGAATTGCAGTTACAAGGGCAATACTGATCAGGTCGGGTGTAAATCCGGGCCAGGGGGCATCGGCTATTGTCATAATGGAACCATCCATAAAAGTTTCCACTTCGTAAGTTTCCTGCGCGGGAATAAATAAGTCCTTATCTTTTTTAATAATTTTTATTCCCAGCCGTTTGAAAACTTCAGGAATAATGCCCAGCGCCTGATAGTTAATATTTTTAATAGTAATTTCTGACTGTGTCATGGCAGCCAAACCAATAAAACTTCCAACCTCAATCATATCGGGAAGCATTGTGTGTTCGGTACCGCTAAGGTATTGCACACCTTCAATTATTAAAAGATTAGAACCTACGCCAGATATTTTAGCACCCATACGGTTGAGCATATTGCATAGCTGAAGCAAGTATGGTTCGCATGCAGCATTGAAAACAGTTGTTTTTCCTTTCGACAATACGGCAGCCATTATTATATTGGCAGTACCGGTAACAGAAGCTTCATCAAGGAGCATATAGCAACCCTTAAGTTCGGAAGCCTCAATTTTATAAAGCTTTTCTTTTTCATCGTAATTGAACTTAGCCCCAAGATCTTGCAAGCCGGTAAAGTGTGTATCGAGCCTTCGTCTCCCGATTTTATCACCTCCGGGCTGAGGCATATATCCTTTTTTGAACCGGGATAAGAGCGGGCCCAAGATCATAATTGATCCGCGAAGGCTGCTTCCCTTTGCATTAAAATCATCGGTCTTCAGATATTCGAGGTTTATTTGATCTGCCTTAAAAGTATAAGAACCCTGACTGATCTTTTCCACTTTCACTCCCAACTCCCGAAGTAATGAAATTAACTTGTTTACATCCCTGATGTCGGGTATGTTATGAATTGTTACTTTTTCGGGGGTTAATAAAGTTGCACATATTACCTGAAGGGCTTCGTTTTTAGCTCCCTGTGGAATGATTTCACCTTGCAGTCTTTTTCCGCCGGTAATTTCGAATGACGCCATATCAATTATATTAATTATAGATTATCATAATTAAAAGGGCGAAAATAAACTATTTTTGATTTTGTTGATTATTCCCCTTTTTATATCTGCCTGTTTCTTTCAATGCTTTACTGATGATCCACTCTAACTGCCCGTTCACACTACGGAATTCATCTGCCGCCCATTTTTCAACGGCTTTTAATATTTCCGGATCAATCCGTAAAACAAATGGTTTTTTCTTTGCCATTTTTTTTATTTACTCTTCTTTTCTCATCATCTTAACAACAGCCCTTTCAAAAGCTTCACTCCTTTGAGTTCCAAATAAAACCTTTTTACCGTCTTTCAAATACAATTGCATACCAATATTGCCTGAAACAGAATATGCGATTCCCCAGTTTCTTCGTTTCATTCTCCTTCCTTTAACTCTTATTCCCCAGCCGCCATATTGGATTATTGGTTTGTATTTTCTAACTTCGAAACGATTGATCAGTTCTTTTTGAATACTTCTGTATCTTCGAATTACAGGAGGATAACGGTAACGGATTCCTTTTCCCCTGACTTCTACAATTAACTTCATCGTAAAAAATAACAATGTCAAGGCGATTAGTATCGATAATACAAATATACCGGTAAAGAGTAATCCTGTATCTGTCATAGGTTTATCCCCCCAGGGTATTCCAAGCACAAATTGTTGATAAAATCCAATACTAAACGAAATGATAGTTACAAGCCATATTGGTATGATAAAAAACCAATGCCAGGGCTTCATAATTTGTTGTTCTTCTTTGAAATATACTTTAGTCATAGGTTATTAGTTATTAGATAATTACTGATGCAAAGTCCCAGTATTTATAACAGGCGTTGCATCTTTGTCAGAGCATAGAACTACCATCAGGTTGCTTACCATGGTTGCTTTCTTTTCTTCATCCATTTCAATAATTCCTTTTTCCGCAAGCTGCTCCAAAGCCATTTCTACCATGCTCACTGCGCCTTCGACTATTTTATAGCGGGCTGCAACAATTGCTGTTGCCTGTTGTCTTCTTAACATAGCTCCGGCTATTTCAGAGGCATAAGCCAGATAGGCAATTCTTGCTTCGATAACATGTATGCCTGCAATTGTTAATCTTTCAACCAATTCTTTCTCAAGTGCATGATTCACTTCTTCAACACCAGAACGCAGAGTAACCTCAGCCAGTTCATCATCAAAATTATCATAAGGATAATGACCTGCTAATTTACGGATAGCAGCTTCGCTCTGAATATCTACAAAATGTGCATAATCGTCAACATCAAAAGCAGCTTTGTAAGTGTTTTCTACTTTCCACACCAGCACAATGCCAATCATGATCGGATTCCCAACTTTGTCGTTTACCTTAATAGGTTCGCTTTCCAGATTACGTGCTCGTAAAGAAATCTTTTCCTTGGTGAAAAATGGATTCACCCACCAGAAACCATTTTTCTTGATAGTTCCTTTGTAAGCACCGAAAAGTACAAGTACACTCGATTCATTAGGATTGACAATAACAAAACCACCAATTCCAAATAATCCTAAGACAAGGGGAACAATAAGCCAGATCATCTTCATGAAGATTAGTCCCAATACAGGGAAAACAATCAGAATAATTACAAAAAACAAGGCAAGATACCCTGATGTTGCCGAATAAATTTTTTCTTCTTTCATTTTTGTGTGTTTTATAGTTTGTATTAATATGATATTAAATTGATATTGCAATAATACAAAATAATTATACCGTTTGTCAAGTTTTTTAACAAATATTTTGATTAAAACCTGACAGGTTTTGTTAATTAACTGCTTGACAGATTGATACATTTTTACACCTTTGTAGATTAAACCTGTCAGGTTTTATAAGGTTTTTTTAATTTTGCCGTTCAATCCATATCTATGAAAAAGTACAAACACATTTTCTTCGATCTCGACCGTACTCTTTACGACTTTGATAAAAGCACTCATGATACGTTTCTTGAGCTTTTCAATAAATTCAATCTTTATGAAAAAGGTGTAAAACCATTCGAAAAATTTTTCCGGATATATATAAAGATCAATCTTGAATTGTGGGATCAATACAGAAAGGAAAAAATTGAAAAAGCTTTTCTGAATGTACACAGGTTTTACTTAACCTTAAAGGAGTTTGGTGTTGACGACAGGGATTTGGCAGCCCGGTTTGCGAATGATTACCTTGCTTTGAGTCCGCTGAAAAAGTGCCTGTTTCCGGGAGTTATGAAAACATTGGAATACCTGACAGACAAATACCGGCTCCACATTATCACCAATGGCTTTGAAGAGGTTCAGGCTTCAAAAATCAAGGCGAATGGTCTGAATAAATATTTTACAACAGTTACTACATCGGAAGAAGCAGGCGTAAAAAAACCTTTTAAAGAGATTTTCCTGTATGCCCTTCAAAAAGCCGATGCCAAACCCGAAGAAAGCCTGATGATAGGTGATGATATTGAAGTGGATATTTTAGGCGCCAAATCTGTTGGCATGGATCAGTTATTTTTCAACATCGACAACATACCTCATAATGACGAGATTACGTTTGAGGTAAAAGGAATGGAGGAAATTATTGAAGTGTTGTAGCAAATTAAAAACTAAATTGATTTATATCTTTGCTTTCAAAATCAAACATTTATTCATTATGAAAAAAATGAAATTCATTTTACTCAGCGCTATTTTCATTTTTCCGTTTATTCTTTTTTCACAGAGCAAGTCAGCGGAAGAAGGGAGAGCAGTTTGGATACATTCCAGTATCTTTGACCAGGAGAAAAACACGGCTGTTCTGCAAATGCAGGAAATGTTGGATAACTATACCAAAATCGGCATCAACAACCTTTTTTGTTTTTACAGCATGAATGACCAACATAAAAGAGATTGGGACTTCCTGGAGGTATTGTTAGAGGAAGCTCACAAAAGGACCATAAAAGTACATCCTATCTTTTGCCCCGGTCAACGGGTAAAGCTCGTAGGGGAAATAAAAGAACATCCGGAATGGCTTATTCGTGGTATGAAAGGAGAAATTTACCCTAACCTTAACATTGCACATCCCGGAGTGAAAAAATATTTTGTTAATCAGGTTTCAGAAGCACTGAAATACGATATTGACGGCATCCACCTTGATTATATCCGATTTCAGACAAATCAGGGATTCAGCTATGATAAAACAACCTGTGAAGCCTTTAAAAAAGAGTATGGTTATTCTCCCCTTGAAGTGCACCATGATTGCGGGAGCATGGTTTGGTGCGAATGGATTAAATGGAATGCCGAACAGGTAACTTCTCTCGTAAGAGAAATAAAAGATATAATCAATAAATCAGGGAAAAATGTTGTTTTGGGTGTTGATGTTTTTCCTGACAGCGAAACAGCAAAAGTTTTAATAGGACAAGACTGGGAGCTTTGGGCAAAGGAAGGACTCGTTGATATTATCTGCCCTATGCAATACACTAATGATCTTGATGTTTTCAGAAAATCAGTTAAACGAGCTTTAAAAGCAACAAATGGAAAATGCCTGATTTATCCGGGTATTGCCTGTCATTCATCACATAATAAAAATACTCCCGAAGGTGTGGTTCAGGAAGTAATAATTACAAGAGAAGAAGGTGCTGACGGAGTAACTTTCTTTTCAGGCACTTCGTTGACTGATGAATTTATGGATAAGTTGAAGTCGTCTGTTTTTAAATAAAACATCTTTAAATAAAAATTTTAACAATAATAAAAGGAACTAACATGCGTAATCATATTTTTTATTTGTTCAGTTTTATATTTATAGTGGCTTATGCACAAGAGAAGGGACTTTCCCTGATCGGTCATCACGAAAGCGGTGGTTTTCCCACAATTTAATCCTCAAAGTGGGGAAATAAAGTAAATAGTGCTGTTGCGTTTTTTGCATTAAATTTACAAAATTATTATAGGATTAATTATGGAAAACAAAAAAAAAGTTGAATATTATTCGAGAAAAAATCAAGGTATCATGAATTTTAACAGGCGTACTGTCCTTAAAGCCATATTTTTAATTAGCCTAAGCCCTCTGGCATTATTTAAGTTTAATAAAAAGGTGGCGGCCCAGGATACTGAAGTTCTGAAGAAAAGCAAACTTAACAGCTTACTGAAAACAGTCCCTGAACCTATAATTCCATCACGCCCCGATTTAATTGCCATGTATCAAAAATGCTGGCAGATTGGGCTGAGCAAAACGGAGAGGGGAACACCTGAAAATGGATTTGTTGAACAATACGTTGATGCTGCTTTTGACAGACGAATTTTTCAATGGGACACCTGCTTTTCCGTTGCCTGGGCTAAATATTCACAGGGAGCGCTACCGAATATAGTCAGCCTCGATAATTTCTACCGCAAGCAGCACGCCGACGGAGCCATTGCCGGGGTGATTCGCAAATCCGACGGAACGGACGACCAGGGTACTGAAACAAGCTGGTTCACGCGCAACAACCTCTTTTCCTGGATGGAATACGAATATTATTGCCACACAGGCGATAGTTCGCGTATTCCCAAAATATTGCCCATTTTAAAAAAATATTCCAACTGGGTGCGGCAAAACCGCCGTCATCCCAATGGACATTATTGGTGGTCGGGCTGGGGAAGCGGCATGGACAACTCACCGCGCAGCATTGCCAACAAACCTTATCCGCCACATAGCTGGATAGATTATGACGCCATTGAAGCCATGTCGGCTTACTATATGGTGAAATTGGCACGTATTGCAGGCGATAAAGAGATTGAGAAAGAATTTCAGGATCTTTATAATGAACTTGAACAACTGATAAATTCAAGCATGTGGTGCGAAGAAGACGGTATTTACTGGGACCTGGATAAAGATGGTTCGTTCCTTAAAGTAAAAACAGTGGCTTCCTTTTGGCCTCTCTGGGCACGTATCACCAATAAACATCAAGTTGAAAAATTAGTGTCGCACCTTAATGACCCAAGTTCGTTTAACCGCTTGCACCGTGTGCCGACACTTTCTGGCGATCATCCTAAATATGTAAAAACCGGCCACTATTGGCTGGGCAGTATCTGGGCGCCTACCAACCACATGATTGTTAAAGGTCTGGCCGCTAACAACCGCCATCAACTATCCAGGGAAATTGTCTGCAATCATTTAAATAATATGTCAGCAGTTTTCAAAGAAACCGGCACGGTTTGGGAAAACTATGCCCCTGAATTTGTTGAACCTGGCAATCTGGCAAAACCTGATTTTGTGGGATGGTCGGCTGTGGGGCCCATAACCCAATTAATTGAAAATTATATCGGTATCACATTGGATGTTCCGGCAAATACTGTTTATTGGAATTTACTTTCCACCGAGAAATTGGGAGTTAGAAATCTGCTTTTTGACAATGAACCCATCGAAATATTTTGTAATCAAAGAGAATCATTAAATGACCCAATTGAAATTACCACCCAAACATCATTACCCTTCATTTTGATAATCAACAATGGGGAAAAAACAGTAACAAAAAGTATTGAGGCAGGGAAACACAAGTTTACTTTGTAATTTTTTACTGCAGGGAAAGCAAAGGATACGTGGGGAAATTTATTTACTCCAATTAATTTAAAAATGGAACAACATAATGAAAACATCTAAAATTTTATTCTTTGTATTTGTTTTGCTTTTACTTTTTAGATGCTCATCCGAAAAAATAGCAAATAATGCCTTATTTATCGCTCCATTAGGAAATGATAGTTGGTCAGGAAAATTAGCCGAACCGAACAAAAATGAAACTGACGGTCCTTATGCGACTTTCCAAAAAGCACAGGAAACAATTCGTGAATTAAAAAAGACGGGTAAATTGCCTGCCGTTGGAATAACAGTTTATGTACGTGAAGGAAATTATTCAATATCAAAGGCAATCAAATTGACTACAGAAGACTCGGGAGAAAAAAACGCTCCAATTACCTGGCGCTCCTATCCTGGAGAGAGAGTTGTTTTTTCTGGTGGGAAAACAATATCAGGTTTTACAAAAATTAAAGATGCTGAGATTTTAAAACGAATTGAAAAACCTTATCATGATTCAATCCTCGTTTGTGATCCCGCACGTGCGGGATTAAAACCGATGGAGTTAACTTTTCATTCGCGTAAACCGTTGGCGATGGAATTGTTTTTTAACGGTAAAGCAATGACATTAGCCCGTTATCCAAATGAAGGCTGGCTGAAAATTGCTACAGTGCCACAATTCGGAACAGAGCTGATTTATGAAGGGAATTTGCCTCATAAACGTTTTGATATTCCGGTTGGAAGGCATTATGGCAGGTTTACGTATGAAAGTAATCGGCCGGAATATTGGCAGACAGAAGATATTTGGATGCATGGATATTGGTCGTGGGATTGGTCGGAAACTTATAATAAAATAGAAAAAATTGATACTGAGAAAAAAGAAATCTATCCGGCTGCACCTTATAATGGTACTGGTTATACTAAAGGACAACGGTTTTATTTTCTGAATGTTCTCGAAGAATTGGATTCTCCGGGCGAATATTACATAAACCGAAAAACAGGGAAACTATATTTTTTTCCGCCTGAAAATATTAATAAAGCAGAAGTTACTGTTTCTGTTATGGAAGAACCGTTTTTTGTTTTGGAAAACACTTCTTATCTTAATATTGAAGCCATTACCTTTAAATGCTCCCGAACGACAGCAGTCAGGATTATTGGTGGTAATAGTAATAAAATTGCCGGTTGTGTTTTTCGGAATCTCGGCAATACGGCTGTTATTATTGATAGTGGTAAAAAAAATGGAATCCTTAGTTGTGATATTTATGGAATTGCCGGCTGCGGAATTCAACTAACCGGCGGTGACCGTAAGACTTTGACGCCGGCAAACAATTATGCTGAAAACAATCATATCTACAATTTCGGAAGAGTTTTCAGAACATATAGTCCGGCTATTAGTATGA
>JACKQG010004756.1_pt1 | contig 15541 bp, 17 predicted proteins | sample 8237621 | NCBI WGS metagenome assembly JACKQG01 (sample SAMN15677084, study PRJNA649215) | marine metagenome | biome: marine; feature: Black Sea; material: saline water; isolation source: suspended particulate matter (SPM) from the Black Sea western gyre | collected 2013-06-09/2013-06-10 | depth... | reverse complement strand
CGCACTAAAGTGCAGGCGAAGGCTGAGGCAAAGGCGAAGGAAGAAAATCCTTAATCCTGTAATCTTATATCTTGCTTCGCCTCAGTCTTTTCGTTGTAATTGTTAATTGAACTGGCTTAAAAACTTTTGCAATAAAAACGAAGATTTAACTTGTAATACTATAGCGCACTAAAGTGCAGGCAAAGGCTGAGGCAAAGGCGAAGGAAGAAAAAAAATCTTTAATCCTTTGATCTTACATCTTGCTTCGCCTAAGCCTTCGCCTCAGCCTTTTCGTCATAACAGTTAATCGATCCGGGTTAAAAAAACTTTTGCACAAAAAACAAAGACTTTACTTGTAATACTATAAATAAGTTCAAGCTCATCCGCTGCAATATTAAGGGACATCATTTTGTCATATTCAGTGAAAGAATGTAAAAACAGGTTGAGACCTTGTGAAGCTAACCGGTTTGCAATACCGTATCCAATAGATTTTCTTCTGCTCACACCGGTAATTAATGCTGTTTTGTTTTTTGATATAGACATTCATTTATCCAATCGTATTGCAGTTGCGTTACACTTCGATAAAAACCCCTTTAATTTATTTTTTTGATGATTAATCCAATAGACGATCCTTATGTTTTTTTTGCAATTCAATATAATATTCAATAATTCTTTTAGGACCGTGAAAAAAGCGATCTGAAATTTGATGGCATATTTCTCTAATTTTAGAAATTGTTGGATTTTCTACTATCATTTTTTAAAAAAAATTGTAGCGTTCTAAACCACTGTTGATGTGTTAAATATTTTTATGTTTGGAATATTTACGAAGTGGTTTATATTTAAGGTAGCGATTTCAAGATTGTAAAAAACGGCTGTAGTACCAATGAATAAATCTCTAAAGTCTATAATTTTATTTCGCATTTTTAATAAAATAAATATTCTTCCAGCCATTTCTCCTAATTCTTCATCAAACTCAACAACCTCCAACCATTTTAACAATGATTGAACATTTTTTACTTTGCTATTATCTATAGCACCTGCAAATAACTCAAAAACACTGATCGATGAAATTGAAATAGTTGTGTACATTTCTTTTAATTTCCACAACAGTGTCTTTTCTTTGTTTTTCTTTCGTAAAAAGTCAATTAATATAGTGGTGTCAACTAAAATTCCTCTATTTTCCAATTTTTAAATCCTTCTTTTATTTGATCAAAATTATCATCTTTCCAAACTGATATATTTTTAAAATCTTTTTTCCAATCATTGTTTTGAACAGCTAAAAATTCTTTTTTTATGAGTTGAAAAAAATGATAGAATTTCCTTGCCTGTTCATCATTTAAAAGGGAAATGTCATCCACTAATTTTTCTTTATAAGATAGCATGTTTTTCTCCAAAATTTTATTAATTCGCTTGTGGTCAAAAAATCTAATGTGTAAGTCATATATAAAATATAATATATTTTTATACAAATGCAATAATTTTTTTAAATTTTTGTAAAGTCAAAAAAAAAGCCACCCACTATTCAGCAGGTGGCTTTTTAAAATATATTGTTCTATTTCAACTCTTTTAACAAGGCAGCAATAAAATCCCAAATTTGTCCTATCGTGCCCACGTGTATTTTTTCGTCCGGGGAATGGGGATTTTTCAGCGTCGGTCCGATGGAGATCATATCCATGCCGGGATATTTATCACCAATGATCCCGCATTCAAGTCCCGCGTGAATCACTTCAACCACCGGTTTTTTATTATATAATTTCTCATATAATGCAGTGCTTTTTGCCAATAATTTGGAATCCATATTTGGCGGCCAGGGCGGATAGCCATCACCTGTATTGGCTTCACCACCGGCTAACCGGGCAACTGATTCAACGCTTTCAGAAAGAGCCTCTAACTGTGATACCATTGAACTCCGCTGGCTTGACAGTGTTTTTACTTTCCCATCTTCAATATTTATATTTGCAAAGTTATTTGATGTCTCAACAAGGTCTTTAATTTCAGTGGACATTTTATTTACACCATGAGGGAATGCAAAAATAAAATCGACTATCGTTTTAGAGCCGTCTGCTGTTGAAACCTTGTTATATGTTTCATCGTTTTCTTTGATCGACAGGGCTAAATCAGGATCTGTATTATTAAACTCTTCATTTAGAGTTTTTTGTGTTTCGGTTATTACTGATTTTACTTTCTCCAGATCAGCAGCCGGGAAATAAACAACCGCTTCGCTATCACGGGGAATTGCATTATGAGCGCTGCCGCCGGAAATATCTGCAACTTTGAGATTAACGTTATTTTTTAGTATTTGATCCAGCGCTCTTCCCATAACCTTGATTGCATTGGCTTTTTCCAACGCGATATCAATCCCCGAGTGTCCACCTTTCATACCTCCGGCTACAATTTTAAATTGTTTGAGATCAGCAGATACTGCATCTGTTTCAAAGGGGACGGTAGAATAAGTATTTGCCCCACCGGCACATCCCACTGTAAAAACCCCTTCATCTTCAGAGTCAATATTGATCAATATTTTTCCATCAATGAAGCCGGGTTCTAATTCATTGGCTCCTGTAAGCCCGGTTTCTTCATCGACTGTAAAAAGAAGTTCCAGCGGTCCATGTTCCACATCTTTGTCCAGGGCGATAGCCATTGCTATTGCAATAGCAATACCATTGTCTGCACCAAGCGTAGTTTTATCAGCGGTCAGCCATTCGCCTTCATAGAGCAATTTAATCGGATCTTTAGAAAAATCATGATCCGAATCCGGTGTTTTTTCACATACCATGTCCAAGTGTCCCTGGAACACGACAGTGGGAGAATTTTCAAACCCAGCCGAAGCCGGTACTTTTATGGCAATATTTTTCACCTTATCCGTTTTGACCGGAAAATTATGTTCCTTTGCCCAATCCATCAACCAGGCTGCGATTTTGTCCTCATGTTTTGAACACCTGGGAATCTTAGTAATTTCTTCAAACCATTTCAGCACTTCTTTAGTTTTAGCATGGATTATTTCCATCCTTTGCTCCTTCCCTCATATTAAATTTTTTCTACTGCTATCAGTAGGCACATTAAAAAAAATAGATATAAATATACAAAAAAAACATTTAATAGTCAAATACAAATTTCACTTTCTTTGTTTATTTATACTTGTTAAGGCTCTGTTTGTAACATTTAAAACATTGGCAAAGCGCGACAAGGCAAGTGGCAGTAGCAGAGGCAGTGGCAGTAATAATCGGGCATCATTTTTTTTACTGCTGCTGCAACTGCCACTGCTACTTTTTACCGCAATGCACTAAAGTATTAAAACCTGTACTTTAGTGCGCCTTGCTCTCTGCGCCATGCTTAAAATCATAACAAATCTTTTTTCTGCCTCACTGAAAAAGACCTTGCAAATTATTTTATAAGTTATTATCTTTCTGTCCATGACTTTTGACAATTTAAAATTAGACGGAAAAGTTGTTTTAGCGCCCATGGCAGGTATCACGGATTCTTCCTACCGTGTAATTTGTCGTGAAATGGGCGCGTCGATGGTTTTTTCCGAGATGATCAGTGCGGATGGATTATACCGGAAAAACGAAAACACCCAGGATTATCTATTCTTTCGTCAAAACGAGCGCCCCATTGGTTATCAATTGTTTGGTTCGGATCCGGGCATAATGCCGATTGCTGTTGATATGTTATTGACATTTCGACCGGATTTTATCGATTTAAATTTTGGCTGCCCCGTGACAAAAGTCGTTAAAAGAGGCGCTGGAGCAGCGTTATTAAAAGACATTCCAACCCTGACCAGGATAGCAAAGGGGGTGGTTCGTTTATCAACCGTACCTGTTTTTGCTAAAATTCGAAAAGGATGGGATGAACAGAATATCAACGCCTACGAAGTTGCCCGGATTTTAGAACAATGCGGGATCAAGGCAATCACAATTCATCCCAGAACAAGGGCGCAACAATTCGGGGGACGATCTGATTGGGATGTGATAACAAAAATTAAAAACATTGTATCAATTCCTGTAATTGGCAGTGGAGATATTCAATCAGCTCAAGATGCAAAAAAAATGTTGGATGAGACAGGCTGCGACCTTGTAATGATTGGCAGAGGCGCTCTTGGTAATCCCTGGATTTTTAAACAAGCAAACTATTTCCTGAAAACCGGACAGCATTTACCTGAGCCGAACTTAACGGAACGATTAAAAGTCATTTTAAACCATTTTGATGATAAAATCAAAATGAGCGGACCACAAAGCGCAATGTTTGAGATGCGCAAGCATTTTGCCTGGTACGTTAAGGGATTACCCGGCTGCACCGATTTAAAAGTCGAATTGTTCAAACTTAAAAATATTGACGATATTAGAAATACACTGAACAACTATTTCCAGGATTTAGGAGCGGAATGAACTTGTCAGATTATCTTGCCCTGATAATAAGATCATTTATGAATGTGTGGCACCGCATGTTCGATAGTTAGAATATACCTTCGATTTTAAACCATAATTAACAATAATATAAAAATACCATTCGGAGGTAATATGAATCGAAATAAAATAATACTCATGGGCGCTGCCGGTAGAGATTTCCATAATTTTAATTTACGATATAGAGATAATGAAGAATTCGAAGTTATCGCTTTCACAGCAACCCAAATTCCTGATATTGATGGACGTATTTACCCGGCTGAGTTAGCTGGAAAATTATACCCCAACGGAGTTCCCATTCTTCCTGAAGAAGAATTAGATGAACTCATCAAAAAACACCAAGTGAGTTGCGTTGTTTTCTCCTACAGTGATGTCCCTTATGAATATGTCATGCACAAAGCTGCACAAGTAAATGCTGCCGGCGCCGATTTTACGCTGTTAGATGCAGAATCAACAAGTATAAAAAGTAAAGTACCGGTTGTTTCAATTTGCGCCGTCAGAACCGGCTGTGGGAAAAGCCAGACAACCCGGCGCGTGAGTGAAATTCTGAAATCTTTCGGAAAGAAAGTCGTTGCTATCCGACACCCGATGCCATACGGCGATTTGGCTGCGCAAAAGGTTCAACGATTTGCCACTTATGAGGACATGGATAAACACCAATGTACCATCGAAGAACGTGAAGAATATGAACCGCACATCGACCGGGGTGTAATAGTTTATGCCGGTGTTGACTACGGCGCCATACTTGAACAGGCGGAACAAGAAGCTGATGTCATTCTTTGGGATGGTGGTAATAATGATACATCTTTTTATAAACCGGATCTGCACATAGTCATTACCGATCCGCTTCGGGCTGGTCATGAAACGACCTATTACCCGGGGGAAACAAATCTTCGCATGGCTGATGTCGTCATTATCAATAAGATTGATTCAGCAGATTATGATGATGTGGAATTTTTGCGTGAAAATATTAGAGAGGTCAATCCCAATGCAATTATTATTGACGCAGCATCTCCATTGACTGTAGAAGACCCCGATCTTATCCGTGGGAAAAAAGCCCTGGTTGTTGAAGATGGTCCTACTTTGACGCATGGTGAGATGACTTTTGGCGCCGGTGTTGTAGCAGCAGAGAAATTCGGTGCAGCTGAAATAGTTGATCCAAGACCCTGGGTCGTCGGGAAAATAGTGGAGACATTTGAAAAATACCCTGACATTGGCACCTTATTACCGGCAATGGGTTATGGTGATCAACAGGTAAAAGACCTGGAAGAAACTGTAAATAAGGTGGAATGTGATGTCGTCATCATCGGCACACCGATTGATCTCAGGAAAATTATAAACATTAAAAAACCAGCGATCCGGGTAAATTATGATCTCCAGGAGATTGGCAAGCCTACTCTTGAAGATGTTTTGAAAAAATTTAAATAATAAAAAAATCCCGATGTAATCGCTTGCTGCATCGGGATTTTATTTTTTATACTGTGAAACGTCAAACGTGAAAAGTCAAACGAGAGATGGCACAAGATTCCATTTGTTGTATAATTTTATCGTTTCACTCCCAGTACCCGCAGGGTATTTGACGTTTCACAAAAATAAGTCTCAATGTTATCGGAGCATCATGTCAGACTCAAAAATAGCAGTTGTCGCTTTGGGAGGGAATGCAATCACACGCGAATTTGAGGAAGGAAATATTTTTCAACAATTCTCAAATACGCGCCGTAGTTTGTTTGGTGTTCTTCAACTCATTAAAAAAGGATACAAGTTAGCCATTACACATGGAAATGGACCACAAGTGGGTAATTACCTTATCCGGGTTGAAGAAACGCGGCAGATAGTACCGCCTATTCCGCTTGGTGTCATTGTCGCCGATTTAGAAGGTGGTATGGGCTATATGATCGCGCAATCACTTCAAAACAAATTAATCCGAAATAAAATAAACCGGAATGTAATTACACTTGTCACACAGGTTACGGTTGAAAAAAATGATCCTTCAGTGTTAAATCCAACCAAATTTGTTGGGCCGGTTTATTCGGAAAACCAGGTCGAAAATTTAGTTAAGGAAAGAGGCTGGATAATAAAACATGATGTCGGAAGAGGTTACCGCCGGGTTGTTCCTTCTCCGCTGCCTTTAGAAATTGTTGAGAAGGATATTATCAAAAACCTGGTTGATCAGGATGTCATTGTAATTGCAGCCGGTGGTGGAGGCGCTCCTGTTTATATTCAACAGGACGGCACTTATGAAGGATTCGATGCGGTAATTGATAAAGACAGGGCTGCCGCAATTCTGGCAAAGAACATCGATGCCCATGAATTATTTATTTTAACTGCTGTTGATAAAGTTTCATTAAATTACAAAAAGCCAAACCAGGTTGATTTGGATGAAATAACCTTAGACCAGGCAAGGCAATATTACGCGGATGGACAATTCCCCGCAGGTAGTATGGGCCCAAAAATTGAAGCAGCGATCCATTTTTTAGAAGAAGGGGGAGACCTCGTTGTTATTTCTTCTGTCGAAAAAATGCCGGATGCTATTGATGGAAAAACAGGGACACGGATTGTGAGGTAAAAATACTTTATACTTTGAACGGTCATGGTTTGAACTTTGGAATAATACAGCTTTTAAAAATTTTGAAAACAGAAAAAATTAAAGGCAGCAACGATTCACTATTAATTACACCAAACATAACAATATTGTTAAGGATGGTGCATAAAAATGAGAATTAAATTAATTGATTAAATATGTCAATTGTAGAACAAAAAACTGGTCATTTGATTTCTGATGAAACAATTAAATCTATTGTCCAATCAATAGCCGAGCATTTTTCACCTGAAAAAATTTTAATCTTCGGTTCTTATGCATCAAGAAATGCATCACCGGATAGTGATCTGGATATTATGGTAGTTATGGAAACTGATCTACCCAGGCATAAGAGAGCCACGCCCATTCGATTATCATTCAAGCCAACACCATGTGCGATGGATATTTTGGTATATACTCCAAAAGAAGTTGAATATTGGAATGGCACACCAAATCATATTATTTCAGAAATATTCCAATCCGGGATGATTGTTTATGAACAGTAATCATATAGATTTAGCTTTCCAGTGGTTGAAAAAAGCTGACAACGATATTGTTACAGCAAAACAAACACTTTTACTCGATGGTGGTCCAACAGATACTGTATGTTTTCATGCCCAACAGGCAGTAGAGAAAGCTATGAAAGCTTTACTTACTTTTAATGAAATCTCTTTCCCAAGAATTCATGATCTCCTTCGACTGTTGGAATTAGCTTTGCAATTTTTACCAGAACTGGAAAAAATGAGAACTGAGTTAGCAGAAATATCAAATTATGCTGTAGAGGTAAGGTATCCGGATGATTGGTTTGAACCATCCCGTGATGATGCTCTTCAAGCATTAGAAATTGCTAAAAAAATTGTGAAATCAGTAAAACAAAAAATCCAAAATAATTAAATAGATATCAGTGAAAAAATATTAAAGTTAACTGTTTTTTAAAACATGGAGGAACAATGAAAATACACGAGTACCAGGGAAAAGACATTTTACGAAAATTTAATGTGCCTGTACCAAAAGGAAGCGTTGCTTTTAGCCCGCAGGAAGCCAAAACAATTGCCAAAGAATTAGGCGGTGGAACAGTAATTGTAAAAGCGCAAATTCATGCCGGCGGCAGGGGAAAAGGCGGCGGGGTTAAGCTGGCTAAAAATCCGGAGGAAGCTGAACAGGTTGCAAAACAGATAATTGGCATGAACTTAGTCACGCATCAAACCGGACCCGAAGGAAAATTAGTCCGCCGGATTCTGGTTGAACAGGGATTGGATATTGAAAGAGAATTATATGCAGGGATTGTGTTGGACCGGGTAAAATCGCAACTCGTTTTTATGGTCAGCACAGAAGGCGGCATGGAAATCGAAAAAGTAGCAGCCGAAATGCCGGAAAAAATTCTCAAAGAATGGATCGACCCGGCAGTTGGTTTCCAGGCTTACCAGGCAAGAAAAGTTGCTTTTGGATTGGGTTTAACCGGCGATCAATTTAAAAATGGTGTTAAATTTTTAATGGCGCTTTACAAAGCCTACGTTGCGGTGGATGCTTCGCTGGCTGAAATCAATCCATTAGTGGTTACAAAAGATGGCAAAGTATTAGCGCTTGACGCAAAAATCAATATTGACGATAATGCATTGTACCGCCACAAAGACATAGTTGAATTAAGAGACCTGGATGAAGAAGAACCATTGGAAGTTGAAGCTTCCAAATATGATTTGAATTATATTAAACTTGATGGCGATGTTGGCTGTATGGTGAACGGCGCCGGACTGGCAATGGCAACCATGGATTTAATCAAATTAGCCGGTGGCGAACCTGCTAACTTTTTGGATGTCGGCGGCGGCGCCAGTGCTGAAACAGTGGAAAATGGGTTCAAAATTATTCTTGGTGATCCTACTGTAAAGGCTGTTTTGATTAATATCTTTGGCGGCATTGTCCGCTGTGATCGGGTAGCAACAGGTGTTGTACAGGCTGCCAAAAATATTGGCATCTCTATTCCCATGATTATAAGACTGGCCGGTACCAACGCAGAAGAAGCATCTGTGATTTTAAATGACTCAGGATTAAAATTTTTAGTCGCCAATTCATTTGAAGAAGCGGCGCAGAGAGTTGTTGAAGCTTTGGCTAATTAGGTGATTGGTGATTAGGTAATATGGTTATTGGGTAATAGGGTGATTTGGTAATTATAAATCCAAATTAACGGATAAGTTTAAAGAAGATACTGAAGTCAATTAAAACATCCCCCTAAATCCCCCTTCAAAAGGGGGACTTTTAGCGATCCCCACTTTGAAGGGGGGACAAAGGGGGGATGTAAAAAAGGATAAAAACAAAAAACAACTTCAAAGTACATATTCACTAAACTTAATTTAAAACATAAATTCCTTACCCGTTAATCCTGGATAAATTAAAATTTCAACTACTAAATTACCCAATAAACTAATTACCAAATTACCTTCCCATCAATTGTAAATAACTTATTCAAGAATCAACGATAAACCAAATGATCTGATTTCAAATAACAATTTCGGAGGATATAAATTGAGCATTTTAATAGATAAAAATACAAGGTTAGTTGTACAAGGCATCACTGGTGGTGAAGGGTCATTCCACACACGCCAGATGATCGAATATGGCACAAATGTAGTCGCCGGGGTTACTCCCGGAAAAGGCGGACAAAAATTCGACGACAAAGTTCCTGTTTATAACACGGTGGCAGACGCAGTTGAAAAAGAAGGCGCAAATGCAGCGATCATTTTTGTACCCCCGGCATTTGCGGCTGATGCGATACTTGAATCTGCCGGCAATAACCTGGGCGTTGTGGTTTGTATTGCTGAAGGCATTCCTACTTTAGACATGATGAAAATTTACCAATACCTTAAAAATCGTTCAACAAGATTAGTGGGACCCAACTGTCCTGGCGTTATTTCGCCAGGCAAAGCAAAGGTTGGCATCATGCCAGGATTTATTCACAAACAAGGTTCTGTTGGTGTTGTTTCCCGAAGCGGAACGTTGACTTACGAAGCTGTGCACCAGTTGACCGAATTGGGAATCGGACAAACCACCTGCATCGGTATTGGCGGAGACCCAATTATCGGCACCAATTTTGTTGATGCCTTAAACCTGTATGAAAAAGATCCCGAGACGAAAGCAGTTGTGATGATCGGTGAAATTGGCGGCTCAGCCGAAGAAGAAGCCGGTTTGTTCGTAAAAGAAAATATGTCAAAACCGGTCATCAGTTTCATTGCCGGACAAACAGCGCCCCCGGGGAGAAGAATGGGGCATGCCGGCGCCATCATCGCTGGTGGCAAAGGAACTGCTGCTGAAAAAATGTCAGTCTTGCGGGAATGCGGTGTTCACGTTTGTGAAAGTCCGGCGGAAATTGGGGCGACGGTGGCGAAGGTTTTAAAATAATTTGGAGACTATAATTCTAAGTTTTACATCAAACCGATGAGTGAATAAAAGGGGAGACAAGGAGATGGGGCGAGAGGGAGAAGGCATTGTTAAGTCGATAGTACATTTTTCAGTTTTCTCAGTCTCCCCATCTCCCTCGCTCTCACTCTCCCTCACTGTTTTTACTAGCCTGGCATGTTTCAAAAAAGATACAAAATGAAAAAAAACTTATTTTTAATTCTATATAATCTCCTGGCAATTTGTATTATTTTCTTATTGCTTGAATCGCTCACCAGAGTTTTCTTTCCTCAAATTAAATCCCAGGGTACGGATAAAAATATTTTTTCAGAAAATGTTTATTATGATTCCCACGGTTTAAAACCACTGAGTTCCGGACTTTCCAATGGCGCCCTGGTAAAAATAAATAAATATGGTTTTCGGGAGTACACCACTAAAATTGATACAACAAAAAACAGTTGGTTAATTCTCGGCGATTCCGTAACCATGGGCATTGGCGTTAAAGCAGACTCTACTTTTGCCGGGCGAATGCAAACAAGAAATGATAGCATTAATATTTTGAATCCTGCTATCGTCGGTTACGCAGTCAAAGATTATGAAAACATGGTAAATCATTTTATCGTTAAAAGAAAAAATGACTTCCGAATTTCAAAGATTTTTTTGTTTTGGTGTTTGAATGATATTTATATCGATGTGCCGGATTTTGAAACGCCGGGCGGTTCGTTGAGACACCTGCTGGGAGATTGGTTGAAAATAATGCGGACGCGCAGCAAATTTTACATGCTGCTTAAAACAATGCTATTCGACAGACCAAAGAGCTATTACCTGTTCGAAAAAAAATTCTATGATTCAACAAGACCTGAAATGAAAAACGCTGCCAAAAAATTAAACGAAATAAATAGGCTGGCACAAAATCAACAAATCAATTTTACTGTAATTCTTTTACCTTATGAGTATCAAATTCGCCACTCAAATTCCCCTGAAAACAAGCCGCACCAAATTATGAGTTCTAATTTGCATCAAAAGGGAATAAACTTTTTAGACCCGATTCAATATTTAATGGACAGGAAAATTCAGTCAAAAAAGATATACTTGTTTGGAGATGGAATACATTTTTCAAATTTGGGGCACAGGCTGATTGCAGATTTTGTGGGGGAAGCATTCAACTTTACTAAACTTTAAAGCAGATTAAAATTGGTAACTCAGGCAGATTTTTTAAAGGAAGCATTCAACTTTACTAAACTTTAAAGGTTTAGTAAAGTTATTTTCGCCATTGAATGTGGCTTTCCAACGACCGCTTATTTGCTCTTGATTTTTACTCGATAATTTATTAAATTACATAAAAATAAGTTTAAAAAATCATAACCAGAACCCAATGAACAAAAAATCAGCTACTATCCCATCATCAATAGCTCGCTTGCTGCAAGAGTATCGATTAGAAAATGTCACAATCGAATCACACGCCAACGTCTTAATAGAACGAATTTTAGAGATGGGCAACTGGGATGAACTGCGCTGGTTATTTCAGACTTATGGCGTGTCTCGAATTGCCGAATACATAAAAACGTTTGGGCATCGCGGGCTTTCGCCTATGACTTTTAATTACTGGCGCAAGCTTGTTGGTGTCGAAGAATATCGCCAGGCGCCTTTTTCAGAAATTCGCAGGGATGTTTGGAGAGATTGAAAATGAAACCATGTTGGAATGTTTTAACAACAGACACACAAACTTTGTATAACCGCCTTTCCAGGTTGCCCATTATTTCAGAATTTTATCTTGCTGGTGGTACGGGATTGGCAATTCAGATTGGTCATCGTTTCTCCGTAGATTTAGATTTTTTCGGAAATTCTCCGCAAGCTGTTGGAATTGAACACCGAAAAACCATTTTGGCCGAATTAAAAGATGATCCCAATCTTTTAATTTTCTGGGATAAAGATGGCACTTTCGTGGCAAATTGGAAAAGTGTAGGTGTAAGCTTTTTTAGACTTGATCCACATCCGTTAATCCTCGAACCTGAAATAATTGGCGGAATTCGCGTGGCACAAATAGAAGAAATAGGTGCGATGAAACTCGGTGCTATATTGTCCAGAGGCACAAAAAAAGATTACATCGATCTTTACTTTATCCTAAAACAACAATCTATTGAAAAACTTTTTGAGGTTTCGGCAAGAAAATATCCTTATAATTCTGCTTTCCCAACTTTCGCAATTCGTGCACTCGCTTTTTTTGAAGATGCAGAAACAAAACCAATGCCCGAAATGATCCATCCTGTCAAATGGGAACAGGTGAAATCATCTTTGGAAAAAGTAGCGCTGGATATCGGCAGGCAAAAATTGCAGATTGATAAATTGTGGGAAAAATAAGAAAATAATTATACAAGCTCTATACCTAAACAAGCCAGAATCCAAAAGTGAATACAAAGGAGCGTTGGATTTTTCATTGCTGCGCTCAAGCGCATCTGCCTCAGGCATGATCCAATACTCCATCACTGCGACCAGTCGCATCTGCCTTGGCACGATCCAACAATCCATTCATTCTCAAACCTGGACAATCAAAGCATCTACAGCAAAACGGTATTAGCTAATGAAAAGTTTGTTAGTTCCCCACATACTTTGAATACAAACTTCGGGCAATCCCCAAATCAGTCGTGCCTTTAACAATCACCCGCCCATCCGGGAAAATTGATAATTCATATTTTTCTATTTCAAACCGTATCAAATATTCATTCGCTTTAACCACACCCTGATTGGATAAATTAATGGCTAGTTTTGCAAGATCAAGTTCAATTTTTTTGAATGGGAGAATCTGCACAGCATTTCTGCCGCACAGACTGGTAAAAGCGCTGCCGCGTTTTCCTTCTAAAAAATCAAATTGTTTATTATTGCAAACCGGGCAATTTTTTTGAATTACCGACTTAGTGACATCAATTGTTTGAAAACTATTCTGCCAAACGTCGATACTCACTAAATCCTGATTCAAGTCTTTCATATTTTCCGTTAAAATTTTTATCGCCTCCGCGCATTGAAGCGAGGCAATTAACACCACAATGGAGCCTAACACACCTACGCTTTCACAGGTTGCAACCGTTCCCGGATCAGGGATGTTATCCATTATACAACGCAGGCAAGCAGTTTTCCCGGGGATGAAGTTTTTCATTAGCCCGTACGATTCAATGGCAGCGCCATAAATCCAGCTGCGGTTGTGTTTAACGCAGGCTTCGTTCAATAAAAATCGCGTTTCGAAATTATCCGAGCCATCCAACACCAGGTTTACATCCTGTATCAATTTTTCAATATTGAAACGGTTTACGTCGGCAATGATTGGCTCAATTTGAATTGTTGAGTTGATCTCTCTTAATCTCCGCTCTGCTGCAATCACCTTTGGCAAGCCTTCCTTTACATCATGTTCTTCGTAAAGTATCTGTCTTTGAAGATTGCTCACATCTAAAAAATCGCGGTCAACTATTTTTAAATAGCCGACCCCTGCCCTGGCTAACAAAGTTGCTGAAGCTGATCCTAATCCACCGCAACCTAATATCAGCACCCGGCTTTCAGCTAACTTTTTTTGACCCTGTTCACCAACGCCGTAAAAAAGTTTTTGACGGGAATAACGCTTAACTTCTTCTTCTCCAAACTCTGTCTGCATTTCCTGATCCTTTTTAGATATAACAATATTTATTAAGAATTTAAGTCAGAATAGCCACACTGATTAAACACTAAGAGACGGTAGAGTGCACAAAGAAAAAATGTATTCACTTAAAATATATGGCAAAATAATTAGTAAAACAAAAAGTTGTCAGAAGTTTGCAATAAAATTAGCGGAATTATTGATAGCAGAATAAAAAGAAATAGAGAGTATAATAATTCTGCTATAAATCATTCTGCGAAAAAATTATCTTAGCTATAATAACAAATAATTTTCTTGCCATCTATTATTAATGAGGATACGAAAAAAATATCAAGGACAAATTCCGTGTGAGTTTTTGATCCGTGTGGCAAAATTTGATTAAAGCGTAATAATTAAACTATTTACTCCTATTGAGAAACATGCTTGCTTCTAATCTTTTTTTTCTCAGTTACAAACAGCGCTAACATCCCGATTAAAAATATGATCCAAAAATAGAAAACAGATATTTTGTAAAACATCAGTTTAAATTTGAAAATTACCTTTAAAACTTGAATCAACGCAGCCAAACCAGCAAGTAAATAAAAAAACGGTCTATACTCAGTTGGTAAAATTCTTTCCAACTGAATAGAAAGGATATAGCAAAAATAAATCGCAAATTGAGCCAAAATAAGAACGATTACAATATTCAGAAAGTCATACATAGAATAATAGCCTAAAATAAAAACAAAGGGACGGAAAATTTCCGTCCCTTAAACAAACGATGTTAGCAATTCAATTTACCCTTTTTTCAACTCAGATATTGTCCGCACATCTTCTGAAATCCTGAACAACACAATAACAACTTCCAGGTAAACGCGCACCAAAATTGTGTAAATAATAAAAACGACCGGTGTTAAAAAAAGCGCTAAAATTCCCAGCAAAAAACTTGCCTGAAAACCTTTCACCAAAACAGCTAATGCGCCAATGGCTGCAAAAAAGATCCCCAGCCCATAAATAACTTTGATGATTTTGATTGTTACGAATTCTTTGAATGAAAAATCAAACAAGGCATTAAAAAAATCTTGCATTTTAAATCTCCCTTCAATCGGTTAGTTAAAATTATTTTAAAAGTTCAACTGCTAAATATTACCACCAGGACACTAAGGTTATAATACCCGAATGGTGCATAAAGATTATTCAATGATTTTAAGAATAAAATGTTGGCATCAAAGTAACAAAATTTGCAGATTTTTTCATCAAGTTACAAATATTTTGTTTGTTGGTTTTCTTTGTGTCTTTGTGGCTGAATTTTTGAGTAGCGAAATTCTTTACAAACAGAGCAAGTTTTCTTGCCACACAAATCAAAATTCCACACGGAACGTTTTTGAAAAAATCCGTGTGACTTTTTAGTCCGTATAGGATTCAATTTTGTACTTGTCGGTTTGAGGTGAAGCTTCGCTATAGTTTTACGAATTATTAAATATAGTGTAACTATTCAGGTATAAGAATAAGAAAAAGAAAAATGATTATGAGCAAAACGATTACAAAATCTATCTTATGTGTATTGTTTTTAATATTGCTTCTTAT
>JACKQG010004755.1_pt1 | contig 15542 bp, 9 predicted proteins | sample 8237621 | NCBI WGS metagenome assembly JACKQG01 (sample SAMN15677084, study PRJNA649215) | marine metagenome | biome: marine; feature: Black Sea; material: saline water; isolation source: suspended particulate matter (SPM) from the Black Sea western gyre | collected 2013-06-09/2013-06-10 | depth... | reverse complement strand
GGGTTCGAATCCCTCTTCGCCCACCATTTTCATGGACAACTTAATCTTCCGGGCTTGAAACTGGCAGGCATTATCAAAGGAAACGTGAAATGGAAGTAACGATTCGACGAGCCACTGCCGATGATGTTGAGCTGCTTTCAAAGCGGTTCGATGCCTACCGGGTGTTTTTCGGGCAGGACAGCGATGTGCCGCTGGCACAGGAGTTTCTTGGAGACCGTTTGAGAAACTCGGAGTCTGTTATTTTTTGCGCACTGACCCCGGATGAACGTTGTGTCGGGTTTGCCCAACTTTATCCAAGTTTCTCCTCGGTTTCAGCCAAGCGAACCTGGATTTTAAACGACCTGTTCGTGTCGGAGCCTTTTCGCGGCATGGGGATTGGAGCAAGGTTGCTCGCCGAGATCAGGGCGTTCGGTGAAGCGACCCGGGCCAAGTCGATTTTGATCGAGACAAAAGCATCAAACACGGGGGCGCAAAAGCTTTACGAATCTCACGGCTATCAAAAGGTGACGGAGCGGTTTTTCTATGAGCGGGAAAACCAACGGACAAGTTAATCGGCCTGCCTCCTGCTTGGCCAAGCGCTTGGTTTAGTTTTGGGGGACGAGACGGATGGCGACGCCGCCCTGTTTGCTCAACTCCGTTTTGAACACGGCATCGGCGTTCACTTCGCGGCGTTCAATGCCGACCTGGGTACGGGTGTTCACCGAGGTGTCGTCGCTGTAAATGTGGGCGGTGTATTTTTTGCCCTTGGGCAGAAAGTCGAACGGCACTTCCACTTTGCGGGACTGCACGGCATTGAAGCTGCCCACGAACCATTCATCGCCGCTGCGCCGCGCGATGGTCGCGTATGTGCCGATTTTGGATTCGAGCACCTTGGACTCATCCCACGTCACGGGAAGGTGCGTGAAAAACTCGAATTCCTGATCCTTACTCATCTGCGACGGACGGTCGTACCAAAACAAAAACTGGAGCGGACTGAAAAAACAGACCGACTTGGCCAACTGGCTCGCGTGTGACGAGGTGTCCTGCACATAACCGGCGTAGTAGCAAAACGTGTGGTCCGCCGGCCCCGCGATCATGCGGGTGAACAAGTTGGCCAACGCTTGCTCATGCGGCGGGCGCGTCTCGTCACCGCCGATACCTTCCGCCGTGAGAAAGTTCGGGTAAGTGCGCTCCACGCCGGTCATGCGGTATTCGTCGTGCACATCGACGATCATCTCGTACTCGGCGCACTTGCGGATCGCGTCGTGCAGCCACGCGGTCCACTCCTGCGAACCGTGCTGAACGAAACCAAACTTAATCCCGGCGATGCCCCATTCCTTGTAAACCGGAAGCAACTCGTCGAGTTGACTCTCAAGATGCCGGCGATTGACGTAGAGGATCACGCCGATGTCGTGCTGCTTGGCGTACTTCAACACTTTTTGCAGGTCGAGGCCGCGGCGGGAAACCGTGCGCGCATCGGAGTCTTCCCGGTCCTGCGGCCCGTACCAACCGGCGTCAAACTCGATGTATTCCAGCCCGTACTCGACGGCGAAATCCACGCAGTCGATGCCGCCTTGAGTCGAGAGCGACACCTCACGGATCACCTTGCCGGGTTTGATCCAGCTCGTGTCAGCAATCTTCGATGGCGCATTGAGGTTGAGCATCAAGTGATTATTCTCGAGCAAATCGCCTGCGGTGTCTCCGGCCATGACCACGCGCCACGGAGTCGTGAGCGGCAGCCGCGAGACCACCGGACCGTGCAGCCGCGAGACCAGTGCCGTTTTTGAATCGTCCGGCCGCCGCACACGCATACGGGCGTAATCGACGAGCGCCGCCTCGGCTACGGCGATCACTTTGCCACCCGCAGTCTCGAGCACGCACGGCCGCTCAAGATTATGGCGCGTCTCGCTCAGTTTGATTTTTGAATAAAGCCCCTGCGCCGAGGTGACCGCCCAGACGTCGTGGTCGGCAGTGAACTGAAACTCCGTCTGTTCCGAAGCGATGTGCAGCGTGTCGCCGCTTGGCCCTGCATTGATGACGTAGCGAAACGCCACGCCCTCGTCGTATGCCCGCACCTCAAGCTTGAAAGCAGCGCCGTCCTCCCGGCTGTAGCTCACGGTGGCACCCCGGTAACGATCGTGAATTACCGACCGCTCGCCCCAAGCCGGTTTCCATGTGTGATTGGATTCGGAAACATTCAGCTCTGTCGCCGGCCCAAAGCCGTTGGTCCAGTCGTTGTCCCCGTCGAGCACAAATCCCAGTCCACTTGGCTTGATGATCTCCTGCCCGCGCCACAGTACGCGATACGTCGGACGCCCCCCCTCGCCAGTGGTTAGCTCGATGGAAAATTTGGCGTTCGGTGAATTGACTGTCGCCGACTTGGCTGCCGTTTGGGAAAAACCTGATGCAGCAACAAACAGCGCCGCAGACGAAACGATCCGCAAAGAAAATGGCATGCGCGGACAGAACCAAAAAAACGCCCCGTCTGCAAGACGGCACTACTCACCATCGGCCAACACTCGCAGTCGGTAGAACCACTGAACTGCCGCCCTGTCCGGGAGCGGCCACTCCGCTTGGCCATCCAAAAGCGTCATGGTCTGCACCGGCTTCCACTCCGCTTGGCCAAGCGCAGCGCTGGACTGCAACTCCACCCGCATCCGATCCGGCCCCAGCAATCGCAAGTGCAGTCCGCCCCCGCCCCGTGTGATTTCGAGGCGCAACATCCGGCCGTCATCAACCGGCTTGGCCAAGCGGTTTGGACGGCCCGGCGTCGGTGAACCGTTGAAGAAAACGAACTGCGCCGCCCCGTCCGGATAGCGTCCCTCGGAGACATTTCGCTGCTGTTCGCCAAAGGCGACGGCGTCGATCAACACCCCGTTCGGTGTCGCCAATACGATCGTTTCGCCGGAGCGCCGCAGCTTGAAGCCAAGCTGGTCCGCCCGCTTGGCCAAGCCGGCATCGGCAATCAATTGCCAGTAACCGTTGCCTTCGAGGAACGTCAGCGGAGTAAACGGGTCAAGGTCGCGCTGGGCCAAGCGATCGGACATTGTCAGCCCAGACAACTCGACCGGCCTTGGCGCAGGGTTGAACAACTCGAGCCAATCCGAACCATTACTCTGCGAAGCCATCCATTCGTTGATCCGCAGCCCAAGCGGGTCGGCGAGCGGCGCGGCGGTGTTCGGCTCGGCAGGCGTTGGCGTTGCGAGCGTCCAACGCGCGGAACCATCCGGCACACGGCCAAGCGCGTAGCCAACCGGCAGTCGGCCGAAGCGCAGTGAATCCAAAATCGCAGCGTCCTTTTGTTCGTGTTCGAAGAGGAAAAGCCGGCCCTCAACAAGCGGCAACGCCGTCGGCAGTGTGAACCGAAAGAATCCGCCGGGATCGATTGCCGTCTCGGCCGGGATCACCCAGCGGTCCGGCTTGGCCAAATCATCCGTAAACGCGAAGCCACCGATCTCGGCGGGCGCATCAGCCGAGTTGAACAACTCCACCCAGCCGGTGCCATCCGCAAGCGTGGCGACTTCGTTCAAGCGAACCTCCGGCTTGGTTTTGCCGGGGGTGTTCGGCTCCGACTCGATCGTGAGTTGCAGCCCAAACACCACATCGCTGCTGCTGCGGCTTGCCTGATGCACCTCGACCGCGAGCGTGTTTTCGCCGGCGTTGAGCCGTTTCGGATCGAACGTGAACGCGGTGCGCCGGGCGTCCCCTCCGTTGGCCGCGAGCGTTTCAAAATCAATCTCGCCATCGGCCGGCATCCGAAATCGTTCCCCGAACTCCTCGCCGTTCAGGTAAAACACCGCACCATCATCGATGTAGTGTGTGACCCGGATCAGCGCTGCCTGAACGTCTTGCGGAACCTCGAAAGTCGTCCGGAAATAATAGGCGACCTTGCCCTGCTGATAATCCACCGGCGTGCGCAGCGGCGCCTCCAAACGATCCTCCTCGTGGCCCAGCAATCCGGGGCCGCTGGCCCATTCCGAGTCGTCGAAATCGACGGCAAACCAGTCACCGGCCGGGGCGTCGCCGGAATCTTCAAATCGCCATTCGTGATCCAGTGCCAGAAGCGTTTCGCCGGCCGGTTCCGGCAGTTCACCGAACTGTTCTGCGGCCGCGCGACGGCGGCTGGCCATCCACGATTTCATCTCGCCACGAACCTCTTCCGGAACGTAGTGCCCCAGCGAGCGATCGAGTTGAGCATCAAACTCATCCTCCAAAAAAACCGTGTTTAACAGCTCCCTCAACTTGCGGCGATATTGCGGCTCGATCTCCGGATGGCGCAGGAACCGGCCCAGCGCAGGAACCCTCGCAGCCCCAAAAAAAGTTGCCCAGGGTGACGAACCGGAGTCGCCCTTGCCGAGGATCGTGTCGTTATCGTAGGCGACGAGCAGGAAGCGCGGATCATCCACGCCGCGATAAAAAAAGTAGTCATCGTTGAAGCCGGTGTTGAGGCTCGACTCGCTGTTGTTGAACAGGGCCATCACCGCAAGGTGCGTGAGCCATTGCTCGACGTCGATGACCTCCCGCACCCGCTCGAGCGACAGCTCCTCTTCCGAGTCGATCACACTCAACATCCCGATCAGATCCGACCAGTCGTCCTCTGCGGTGTTGCTCGTTTTGAACCACGTGTTGCGATAACTGTCCGCCTCCTCACCGCGATATTCGAAACCGCTCGGGGCGATATTGCGCCGCGTGCGGTACAGGTTGCCACCGTTGTCGTTGGGGAAATGGAACTCCGCCCAGCGGCTGTCGATCACCTCGTGCGCGGCGTAAAAACCGTACGACCAACCGGCCGACCCAGCCTCAGTCGGATCGTGATGATTCAACCGCACACGCACCGGCCAAGCGCGTGGTGCCGCCACCCCGGACTTGAGCGCGAGGACACTGCCAATGTGTTGCACCCACGAAAACTGGCCGTTCAGGTTCAAATCCGTCTGCCTCCTCCACGGTTTATCGCTGCGAAAATGGATCCGGAAATTGCTCGGCTTGCGACCGCGCGAACCGTTGCCGCGATTTCGCACACCGACCAGGTAGCGGCATTCCGTCCCGGTTTCATCGCGGCTGATGAAGGTGGCATTCATCCGGGCATCGGAGCGCGAGCCGCTGGTGATCCGTTGCCGATCGCGAAGTTCCGCCCCGGTCATCACCACCCGGTAAAGCGGCCCGTCCTCCATCGGCGAATCGTCCACCAGATAAACCGGGTTGGCCGCTTGGCCAAGCGAACCGTCGAGCTTGCGGGCGGGAGCCGGCCACGTGCGCGCTTGGCCCAGCGCATCGGTCGCGCGGAGGTAAAACTCCACCACGGTGCCGTGCGGTTGCGGCGGCAGCGTGGCGGTGAAAAAACCGTCCCCGGCAAGGGCGTCACCCGCCTGGCCATCATCGCGCATCGGAACAGGCTGAAAGGCATCCGGCTCCTCGCTGGTGGCGTCGCGAAAGTGCAGCACCACCTCCGGCTTGGCCAAGGGCAACGATAAAGCACGCGCGCTCACCCGAACCGGGTCCGTCGACTTGGGCACGATCGGAAAGTGAGCGGTCTCGACGATCAGCGGCGCGGTGTTCGCCCGGCGTACGGAGTTGGCTTCGCCGGGCGTGCCGTTCTCAACTTCGCTCGCCGCCCAGTTTTGCCCAGCCTCATTCGGCAGCCGTGGGTTGATCAATTCCAGCGACCGTCCGCCCCCGTCGTGGGCCGCCTCCCATCGCCAGCCGTGGAAGCCGCGATCCTCCGGGCCACGCACACGGTTCGCCCAGTCGCCCTGATCGGCGTAGGCCACTTGATCCGCCACGCGCCCTCCGGCATTCTCCAACACCAACGTTTCCCCGCTGTTGCTCAAACGGCCCAGCCAACCACCGACGGCCTGCTTGGCCTCGGGATATTTTGCCAAAAAAACCTGGGGATCGGCCGCAACCACAAGCACACCGTTGCCCAAGATTTCGACGTCCGGAAAATCAAAACGAACCCCTCGCGTGAATCGCCAACCCTTGAGGTTCACCGGCCGGGTGTCGCGGTTGAGCAACTCGATGTATTCCTCGCGATCATCCTCGGAGGCCGGGTGATACATGATCTCGTTGATGACGATGTCGGAAAAATCAGGATCCACCCGCACCTCCCACCCCCCGCCGGAAAACACGTTGCCACCAAGATCGCGTATCGCGTGGCCCTCCGCCCAAGCGACCGAGACAGCATCCTCCGCCTGTGGCAAAAAATGAAACCGATACGGCCCGCGACCCTCACCGCTCACGGACTGCGCAGGCTGCTGGCCAAGCTGCAGGTCGGCGGCAACCACACCGGTCACCGGCTCGGAAAAAGTGATCACCACTTCCTGCAACGCGGACACGGTGGCACCGGGGGAAGGAAGTATTTCCGCAGCCCACGGCGGGGTGATGTCCACAAAATCGTATGCCCAACGAGCCGTCGCCTGGGTGGCGCCGAACGCATGCGGCGGGGTGAACCGATCCGTGATGCCGTGCGTGTCAGCCCATGAAATGTTCACGCGACCGTAAGCCGGTTTGGCAAGATCGAACCGCCACCCCGTCCCGCTTTCATCCACCTTCGTGACGAGTATCGCAGGCCGATCGTTGATCAACAAATCGGCGGCGTCCAAGCCACGGATCGGCTTGGAAAACGTCACCGTCAATTGAGTCAACGCCGTGACCCGACCCGGCGCAGGATCGACTGCGGTGACCGAAGGTGGCGCAGTGTCGGAGCTGACTGTCAACACTCCCGGCTCCGAACGGGTGAAGGCATCCTCGTCGTCCCAAGCCACTGCGGTCAGCGAGACTTGGCCGTCCTCCTCCGGCGACCAAGCAAACTCGAACGGCTCCTCCCCCGCCTCGCCGATCTGTTTTTCGCCAGCAAAAAACTCAACCCGCACGATGCGCCCGTCGAGATCGTACCCATCAGCCGCGAGCTGCCACGGCTTGCCACGCTCAATCAGCAGCTCGTCCGCCATCGGAGCCAGCGTCACGAACGGCCGGCTGTTGGTTTCCTCCGGCTCGACGCCGATCAACTCGAGATCGAAACTGACGTCGCTGCTGCTTGGCCGGCTTTGATGAACCTCCACCGCGATGAGGTTCGTGCCATCCCGCAGCTCGTCGGGGTTGATGTCGTACGGGAGAAAGTCAGGATCACCCGACCGCAGCGTCGTCGTCTCGGCGGTGATCTCCCCCTCGGGCAGATTGAAGCGCACGACCTCGCGTCCGTTCAAAAACACCAACGCGCCGTCGTCGCTCAGCAGCCGAAGTTTCAATCCGTCGAATCGGCCGACATCCCCCACCGTGATCGATTTCCGGAACCAAGTGGTGACGTGTTTGTCCCGGGGATCTTCGCCGAACCGGATTCGCGTCGCCTCGTCGCCCTCGCCATAGCCAAGCTGCGCGGGGCCTTCGAGCCAGTCGGCGTCATCAAACTCACCGCCAATCCAATTTTCATCCGGCGGCTCGCCGGTGTCGAGATAGCGCCAGCGGCTGCCTCTGGTTATCAACACCGCTTCCTGCGCGTTGTACTTGGGCACCACCTCAAACTCGATCCCGGGCGACTCCACCGCCTCGCCGTTCATTCCCTGCGCGATGACGGTGAAAACGAATTTGCCAACACGCCGGTTCTGCCATTCATAGACGTACGGCTCGGCGGTGTCCGCGAACACCGTCTCGCCATCGATCGCGAACACAATCTGCTCGATCGCCTGGCCACCGAGATCGGCCCGGGCCTTGACGTGCGTAACGCCGGGGGCCTCGATGCGAGACTCGGACGGCGACGTGATGCGCGCCCAAGGCACGCCACCCGCCGGTTGAGCGAAGCCAAGCGGCACAGCGGCCAGCCAAGCGGTCAGCCAAGCGCGTTGTCCGGTGCCCTGCCTCAAATTGACTCTGACACGGAGAACGCGTTGACGTTTTGTCGCTTGGCCAAGCGGTTTGCCGGGTCGCTGTCGCTGAACCTCTCCGACCTGGCGTCGTAACGCAGCTTTTGGTTGCCAACCCGGTGCGCGATATTACCCATATGCATGACAGACGTTGTCACCTGCGCGAGCCCAACGTCCGCGTTGGGCAACTCGCGCGAGCGGATACAGTCGACAAAATTCTGCTGATGCTCCGGGTCCGGATGTCGGCCATACTGCTGCCCCACCACCCTGCCGTTTGAGGCGAACACCTGCCAACCGCCGCCGTGCCGCCCGAGCAGCAGCATGTCCCTCGTGCCGTAAAACTCGATGCGAGTCGCGCACTGTGGCCAGTGCGGAAACTTGTCACTCGAACGGATGCTGCCGTTGATCTTGCTCATTGCACCGGCGAACTGTGAATGCTCGAAGGTCATAACAAAACCGGGATAGTCATACTGCAGAATCTCCACATCCGGCACCTCAGCGTCGTCGCCCCGATGCTGAATACGACCACCCGAGGCGGACACCGCAGCCGGTGCAGCGGGATCGCCCATCACCATCAGCGCAAGGTCGAGCTGGTGAATGCCGCAGTCGGCCAAATCGCCGCCGGAGTAGTCCCAGAAATAATGCCAACCAGCATGAAAGATGCGGCTGTGATACGGCCGTGCCTTGGCCGGTCCCAGCCAGGTTTTCCATGAAAATCCTTTCGGTGGACTCCCGCTTTTCCCGAGATGAAACGGCCCGCCGCCCTTGAGGTTGAACACCTTGACCAAGCGAATGTCGCCAAGTTTGCCAGACTGAATGTAGTCGCGCGCAGCGACATTATACGGGGCACTCCGATTCTGGGTGCCGACTTGCACGATGCGCTTGTACTTCCGCGCCGCCTCGACAAGTTTGCGACCCTCCCAAATGTTGTGGCTAAACGGTTTCTCGACGTAAACATCCTTTCCCGCCTGACAGGCGAGGATGGCAGCCGGCGTGTGCCAATGATCTGGCGTGGCCACCACAACGGCATCGACACCCTTATTGGCAAAAACCTCCTCCATTCGCCGGGCCAGCAACGGCTTCCGACCGCCCTGCTGTTCCGCCATGTGGTCGGCAACCCGGACAAGGCGCTCCTCGTGGATGTCGCACACCTGCGAGCATTCGACATCACTGCGCCGGGCCAGGCTCGCGGTGACCTGTGTGCCCCGGCCGCCGCACCCAATCAGCGCCACCTGTACCCTGTCGTTGGCCCCCCGCACTTGGCCAAGCGCCGGGAAACCCAGCGCGGACGCGGCCAAGCCACTTTTCAAGAACGTTCGGCGTCTGATGGATTTCATGCGGCGGGAAGCCTATCATCGCGTCCCGTTGCTCACGACTTTAATGTTGGCCTTTTTCGCCAAGTGCAGAGAGGCTTTCTGCGATGTTCGGCTTTTTCAAAAAACGGCGGCGCGAAAGAATCCGCCGAAAACCCTTCCCGGCGGAGTGGGTCGCCATTTTGGAATCGAACCTTGGCTGTTACCGGCAATTGTCCGACGCTGATCGGCGGGAGTTGCGGGAACATATTTTGGTGTTCCTGCACGAGAAACGGTTTGAGGGCTGCGGTGGGTTGGAGATCGACGACGAGATTTGCGTGACCATCGCCGGGCAGGCCTGCCTGTTGTTGCTGCACCGCGAGCCGGCCTACTACCCGACGCTGCGCACGATTCTCGTCTATCCCAGCTCGTACCTCGCGAACAATCCGCACGACGCCGACGAGCAGTCGCATCGCTTGGGCGAGTCGTGGCAATACGGCCCGGTCGTGCTCGCCTGGGACTCGAGCCGACGCGGCGGCAAGAACGCCTTCGACGGTCACAACGTCGTGCTGCACGAGTTCGCGCATCAGCTTGACCAGATTGACGGCGCCGCCGACGGCGCGCCCCCGCTTGGCCAAGGGGAAGACCGGGAAGCACGAAAGCCGATGTACCGGTCGTGGGCGCTGGTGTTCAGCCGGGAATTCGAGCGGCTGCAGCTACTGGCGGCCAAGGGCAAAAAGACGGTGATCGACCAATACGGCGCGACCAACCCGGCCGAGTTTTTTGCCACCGCCACCGAGGCGTTTTTCGAGAAACCAAAGCAGCTCAGGAAAAAAACACCGGAACTGTATAACGAGCTTCAATCCTATTACAGGCAGGATCCCGCAGAGTGGCACGGGGGCCGTGATTGTTAAATTGTAAACGGCCTACCAGTTGTCGCGTCGTCCGCCACCGCCACCGCCACCGCCGCCGCCGCGATAACCGCCGCCACCGCCACCACGGCTGCCGCCACCCCCCCCGCCCCGGTCCTCCCGTTGGCGGGCCTCGTTCACGGTCAGCTTGCGGCCCATGAAGTCCTCGCCGTTGAACTTCGCAACGGCGGCGTTGGCCTCCTCGTCACTGGAATAGGTCACAAAGCCAAAGCCGCGTGATCTGCCCGTATCACGATCCTTCACAACTACCGCATCGGTGATCGTGCCGGAAGCGCCGAAAGCGTCCCGTAGATCGTCGTCTGTGGCGTCCCAGTTCAGGCCGCCCACGAATATCTTGTTTCCCATGATAGATCCTTTTTCCTGGCGACTGCCCGATGGGGTCAACCGCACTCGCGGTGAACGGTGAAGCCGCCACCGGCGCTTGGCAAGCGGGAAAAATCAGCCCGATGTGATTTTCGTGTAGGCCTCGCCCTCGTTGATGGTGGGGGTCTCGGGGCGCCCTTTGTAGTGGTAAACGAGGTCGAGATTGTGGATGCCCAGCAGGTGCAGCACCGTGGCGTGCAGGTCATGCACGTGCAGCCGGTCCTCCGTCGCCCACAGGCCCAGCTCGTCCGTCGCGCCGATTACCTGACCGCCCTTCACGCCGCCGCCGGCCATCCACATGGTGAACCCGGTGGGGTTGTGGTCGCGGCCGTCGCCCTTCTCGCTCATCGGCGTGCGGCCAAACTCGCCGCCCCAGATCACCAGCGTGTCGTCGAGCAGCCCGCGCGACTTGAGATCCCTCAACAGCCCGGCGGTCGGCAGGTCGCTCTGGCGGCATTGGCGGCTGTGGTTGGCCTCCATCTTCGAGTGCGAATCCCACTTGCTGCCGGCGCCATGGTAAATCTGCACGAACCGCACACCGCGCTCGACCAGCCGCCGCGCCAGCAGGCAGCACCGGCCGAACGGCTCCGTCTCCTTGTTGCCGAAGCCGTACAGCCGCCGGGTCGCCTCGCTCTCGCGGCCCAGGTCCACCGCCTCCGGCGCTTCGGCCTGCATGCGGTAGGCCAGCTCGTAGCTCCGGATGCGCGCCTCGAGTTCGCTCTGGTGCCCGCGCCCGGCGCGGTGCCGCTCGTTGAGCCGCCGCAGCAACTCGAGCTTCCGCCGGTGCGTCTCCGGCGTCACGCCGTTGGGGAGGTTCAGGTGGCGGAACGGCTCCGCGCCGGGGCTGAGCCGGATGCCCTGGTACGCCGCCGGCATGAAACCGGCGCTCCAGTTGCGCGGGCCGTTTGTCGGCGTCGACTTGGTGTCGGTCATCACAACGAAGGCCGGCAGGTTTTCGTTCGCGGTGCCGAGCCCGTAATTCACCCACGAGCCGAGGCATGGCCGTCCGGCGAGCGGCTGGCCGGTGTTCATTTGGCAGACGCCGCCCGAGTGGTTGATCCCATTGGTCCAGCAGGAGCGAATCACCGCGAGGTCATCGACACACCCGGCCGTGTGCGGCAGCCAGTCGCTCACCCAAGCGCCGCTCTGGCCGTGGCGCCTCCACGTGCGCGGGCTGGCGAGCAGTGGCGACTCTGTTTCACCCATCGCCGTGATCGGCCGCTTGAAACTCTTGGGCATCCGCTGCCCGGCGAGCTGGTTGAGCAGCGGCTTGGGGTCGAACAGGTCGATGTGGCTTGGCCCGCCCTCCATGAACAGGAAAATCACGCGCTTGGCCCGGGGCGCAAAATGCGGCGGCACAAACGACGGCCGGGCCGCTTGGCCAAGCGCGTTCTCCCTCGCGAGCAACCCGCTCAGCGCCACCGCACCGAAGCCTGCTCCGCCGCGCAGCAGCAGTTCGCGCCGCGAAAAAACCCGGTTCGTCGCTGGCGTGTCCATGTTCATGACTCAATCCACATACAGAAAGGCGTTGGCGTTCATCAGCACGTGGCAGTACTCAGCGAGCGCGGCCAAGGCCGGCGGTTCGCCCGCCGCCCCGCAGGCATCGAGGAACGCCAGCGCGTCATTGAGCTGTGCCGACAGCGGCGCCTGGCCAAAGGCCAGCTCGTGCGCGGCGGCGACCTGCGCGGCGGCATCGCCGGAGTGCCGCTTGGCCAGGCGCTTGGCCAGAGCCGTCGCCCGTTGGCGGGTCCACTCGCTGTTGAGCAGCAACAGCGACTGCGTCGCCGTGGTCGTCACGTTGCGCTGCGGCATGTGTGAGATGTGGTCGGGCGAGTCGAACGTCTGCATCACCTCGTCCGGGCTGTTGCGCATCACCCGGCGGTACACCGACCGGCGGTTCGACCCGGCCGACGCCACGCCTTCGCCGCCGGACTCCAGATCCAATTCGCCGGATACCGCCAGCAGCCCGTCGCGCACCTGCTCCGCGGCCAGACGGCGAATCGGCGCGCGGGCAAGCCAGGTGTTGGCCGGGTCGGCCTGTTCCGAAGGCCCGTTGGCCGACGCCTGCCGGTACGCCGCGCTCGTGACCATCAGCCGGTGCATTTTCTTGAGGCTCCAGCCGTCGGCGACAAAGCGCGCCGCCAGCCAGTCGAGCAGCTCGGGATGCGTCGGCGGCTCGCCCAGCTTGCCAAAATCGCTGGCGTTGGCGGCCAGGCCCCGGCCGAAATGCTGCTGCCAAAGCCGGTTCACCATCACACGGCTCGTCAATGGATTGACCGGGTCAGTGATCCAGCCGGCCAAGGCCGTGCGGCGGCCGGTCGAGCGCAGCGCGGCCGGCGGCGGTGTGATGCGGGCCGGGCCGGGATTGAGCAGGCTCAGGAAGCCCGGCTCGACGGCGTCGCCCGCCTTCGGGAGGCGCGTGGCCGGTGCCACCGGGCCGGCGTCACTCACGACAAACTTCACCTGCGGCAACGGCTCCGGCATTTGCGCGCCGAACGCTTTCAATTCCGCGCGAAGCCGCTCCCACTCCGCCTTGGTGGCGCCGGTGAGCCGCTCCGGCAGCTTGGCCGGCTCCACGCCAAACTGCCGCTCCGACAATTCTGCAATCTGCCGCTCGTACGCGGTGCGCTTCTCCGGCCGCTTGCGGATCATGGTCTTGATTCTGTCGATGAACTTGTCGAAGCCCTCGCCGGTGGCGCGCCCCAAGAGGGCCGGCTGCTCGATGGCGTGGAGCTGCCTGCGGAGCTCCGCCGTCGCCATGGCCCAGGCCTGGTGCCGTTCAAAAACCCGGGTGCGCTGCGCGACCGTCCCCACCGGCATCGAGTCGCGCGGCAGCAACGGTGCAAAGAACGCCTGCATCCGGTAATAGTCGCGCTGTGGGATCGGATCGAACTTGTGGTCGTGGCATCGGGCGCATTGCAGGCCCAATCCCAATAGCACATCACCGGTGACGTTGGTGACGTCGGCGAGGATTTCGCGCCACTGCGTCTCCACGTCGCGCTGGTTGTACTCGTAAATCCAGTGGCGCAGAAACATCGTCGCGATGAGCGCGTCGCGGTTGCCGGGGTCAATCTCATCCCCGGCCAACTGCTCCCGAACGAACCGGTCGTATGGCTTGTCGGTATTGAAGGAGCGGATGACGTAGTCGCGGTACCGCCACGCCTCGGGCCGGTAATGGTCCGACTTGTAGCCGTCGGAGTCGGCGTAGCGCACGAGGTCGAGCCAGAACGTCGCCTGCCGCTCGCCGTAGTGCGGGCTCTCAAGCAGGCGATCGACCAGTCTCCCGTAGGCGCCCGGCGAGTCGTCGCGGAGAAACGCCGCGATCTGCGCCCGGGTCGGCGGCAGGCCGGTGAGGTCGAAACAGACGCGGCGGATCAATGTCCGCCGATCCGCCGCCGCGGCCGGGGGCAGCCCGTGCGCCGCCAGCTTGCGGGCGATGAAACGGTCGATCCCGTTGAGCGCCCAACCGGCGCCGGCCGCCGGCACCACCACTTGCCGCACCGGCCGAAACGCCCACCACTCGCGGTCCGCCTGAGTAAACTCCGCCGCAAAAACGGATCCGCCCAGCAACATCCACAGAATGGCCAAGCGCTGAATCATCGCCGCAAGACTACCACCCTTATCCGTAAAAAACCATCCCCCTGCTTGGCCAAGCGCTTGGCCAAGCGCTTGCGCGGCGGCCTTGAGCGGCATAGATTTCCCGCATTCGCTTCGTTTGACATGAACTCAAAACCTGTATCCACCACGCCCCGGCGGCAGTTTATCAAGTCCTCGAGCGCCTCGATCGGCGCGCTGGCCACCATTCACCTGACCAGCGGCCTGCGGGCCGCCAGCCCCAACGACAAGGTGTCGCTGGGCATTATCGGCCCGGGCGGCATGGGGCGCAGCCACATCCAGAATCTTGTTCGGCGCAAGGATGCCGAGATCGCGTTTGTCTGCGATCCTGATGCCAACCACCGAGCCAACGCCGCAAACATGGTCGAGGCCGGCACCGGCATCAAACCGAAGCAACTGGGCGACCTTCGCGAAATGCTCGAGGTCAACCGTGTGGACGCGGTGTTCATCGCCACGCCGGACCATTGGCATGCCCCGGCCGCCATCCTCGCCGCCGAGGCCGGCAAGCATGTTTACGTGGAAAAGCCGTGCTCGCACAACGTCCGCGAAGGGCGGCTGATGATCGAGGCGGCGCGGCGCAATAAGCGCGTCATTCAGGTCGGCACCCAGTCGCGCAGCACCGAACATGTGATGAAGGCGATGGAGCTGCTGCACAACGGCGCGATCGGCCGCGTGCTCGTGGCGAAGGCGTGGAACAGCCAGAGGCGCTCCTCGATCGGCATGGCCAAGCCAAGCGCGCCGCCGGTGCATCTCGACTTCGACACATGGCTTGGCCCGGCCCCGAGGGTGCCGTACCAGTCAAACATGCTTCACGGCATTTGGCGCTGGTGGCACGCATTCGGCACCGGCGACATGGGTAACGATGGCGTGCACGACCTCGACATTGCCCGCTGGGGGCTCGGTGTCACGACGCACCCGGACCGTATCGCCGCGCTGGGCGGGAAATATTTCTTCGACGACGACCAGCAGTTTCCCGACACGCAGAATGTCCTGTTCGAGTACGGGCCGGACGCCGCGACCGGCAAACCGCGCCAGCTGATTTTCGAGCAGCGCATCTGGGCGCCGTACGTCGAGCAGGGTTACGAGAACGGCGACGCCTTTTACGGCACGGACGGCGTCATGCTGCTGGGCAAGCACGGTGGCTGGAAGCTGTACGGCCCGCGCAACACGCTGCGGGAGCAGATGGGCGGCTCGCCGGATTTGCGGGCGCATCACGACGACTTTTTCCGCTGCATCCGCGACGGCGGCACGCCGAATGCCGACATCGAAGTCGGCCATTTGTCGTCGTCGCTTTGCCATCTCGGCAACATCGCCACCCGCATCGGCCGCGTGCTCGAGTTCGATCCCAAGCGCGAGCAAATCGTCGGCGACGCCGAGGCCAACGCGCTGGTCACTCGCGAGTACCGCGATCACTGGGGCCGGCCAAGCGGGGCATGAGCATGCTTTGCGGTGTCATAACTCTATGAAAATGTCCTCTTTTGAACTCGCTTAAAATGTCCTCATGG
>JACKQG010004753.1_pt1 | contig 15547 bp, 9 predicted proteins | sample 8237621 | NCBI WGS metagenome assembly JACKQG01 (sample SAMN15677084, study PRJNA649215) | marine metagenome | biome: marine; feature: Black Sea; material: saline water; isolation source: suspended particulate matter (SPM) from the Black Sea western gyre | collected 2013-06-09/2013-06-10 | depth... | reverse complement strand
ACCCAATCTCCGACCCCCGCAACCCCCCCGCGGAAAACCCCCAAGCCGGGGTGAAACCGCAGAGCAACGCGGCGCGCGGTCTCCCAGCCCCCGGTTCGGCCACCGCCATTACCGCAATGTCGGGCTCACAATCAATGAGGTCGGCGATGGCTGCACCGAAGGCCACAAAGTGTGGCTCTTGAAAGTGATTGTCAATCGCTGCCTGATCGCGCCACTCTTCATAAAACAAGAACGAACCCGGCTCATGCACATCTTCGTGAAGCGCGTAAAACTCACAGCCTTCTTCGGCGCGCGTGCCTTCAATAATGGCGCGGCTAGCATCAACAAACTGCTGACGGCATTCTTCTTTGACTTGGATGCGGGCGGAGATGATGTGCATGGGCAAATCTTAACGCAGCAGTTGCGGTTAAGCCCAGCCTTTGCGGTATTCACGCTTAATGAACTTTTGCGCCGCCGCCGAATTGGCTTCAAGCTCGGCCGCATTCCAATCAAAGCCCGTTTCGGCGCGGTAGGCTACATTACCCAGCAACACGGTTTCGGTCAGTGCGCCAGAATAATCAAAATTGCACGTCGTCGGCGTGCCGTTGCGAATCGCGTTCAACCACTCGTTGTAATGGCCGACCGAATTCGGAATGCTCTGCGCCGGCGCTTCAAATCCGACCCATTTATCTTCTGGTAGCAAAATATAGCGGCCGTAATCACACAGCATCATGCCTTTTTCACCGACGAACAAGGTGCCTGAACCCCACTTCGGAGCAATTGCGGCCAGCGCTTCACCTTTGCCCTGAAACGGCGTACCACCCAACTGGGTTGGCAGTTTGCCGCCATCATGCCAATACAAGTCCAGCGCCCCAAGCTTGCCACCGCTGCTTGATTTGCGCTGCGGGAACTTCCATCGCGCGCTCATTTGGGTAGGCGCGGTTTCGGCGTGCACCGGCGGACCATCGGCGTCGACGCGGGTTGGGTGCCGTAACTCCAAGGCCCAAAACGCCAGATCCAAATGATGGCAACCCATGTCACCCAAGGTGCCGCCGCCGAAATCCCAAAAGCGTCGCCATTGGGCTGGGTGGTAGAAGTCGTGATATGGACGTTCTGGCGCTGGGCCTAACCATAAATCGTGATCGAAATCAGCCGGCTCCATTTGTTTTTCGGTCGGTCGGTCGCCGCCGCCCCAAGCTTTGCCTACCCAGCAATGCGCTTCGGTAATTTGCCCGAGCACGCCGCTTTGAATGATTTCGACCACGCGGCGGTAGTTATTTCCGGCATGGATTTGAGTTCCCATTTGCGTCGCCACCCTGGCCTCGCGCGCCAACCTTGCGACCTCGCGCGCCTCCCAAACCGAGTGGGTCAGCGGCTTTTCACAGTACACCGGCAAGCCGGCTTTCAGCGCCATCATCGTGGCCGGGGCGTGGGTGTGGTCGGCGGTGGAAACCACAACGGCGTCCAATTTGCTTTCGCTTAGCAGTTCTCGAAAATCGGTATAGCGTTGGGCGGCGCCGTATTTGGAACCGATTGCGTCCAAAAAGTTTTCATCCACATCACAAATCGCAACGATATTTTCGCCGCTGACGCCATGAATATTCGCTCCAGCACGGTTGGCGGTCCCAATAATCCCGACGTTGAGCTTTTCATTGGCGCTGCGCTGGGCCGGATTCTGACGACTGCGCGCCAACAGCGAGTTGCCGAATAACAATCCGCCTAAAATGCCACCGCTAGTGCGAAGAAAACGCCGTCTTGGAGGGTAAACCATATTTGCAGTGTTGCTGTTTGTGTAGGATTGCGCAAGCCTCAATCCTGCGGCAAAAGACCCTGCCCTTCCAATCATGAATCGTCGCTCCTTCCTTCGCACCAGTCTGGCCGCAGTTCCCGCCGCAACCTTGGGCGGTGGTGTCGCAGCCGCGGCTTCAGCCACGAACAACGCCGAGCAGATGGACGTCGGCAGCCGGGCTGAGCCTTTCCAGCTTGCCTATGCACCGCATTTTGGCATGTTCAAAAATCAAGCTGGCGACGAATTGGTCGCGCAGCTGGAGTGGGCACATGAGCACGGATTTCGCGCGTGGGAAGACAACCAGATGGCCAATCGCTCTGTAGATGAGCAGAAACGTATTGCCGCGGCGATGCAACGGTTGGGAATGCGCATGGGCGTATTTGTCGCTAATTTTGGCACCGCGTTCAAAGAACACACCTTCACCTCCGGCAAACAGGATTCACTTGAGAATTTTCTGAATGATTTGAACAACGCGGTAGAGGTCGCAAAACGCGTCAATGCAAAATGGATGACCATCGTGCTTGGTACCAAAGACCATCGCCTGCCGACCGAATTCCAGCACGCCAATGCCATCGATATGTTGCGCCGTGGGGCCGAAATTTTTGAAAAGCATAACCTCGTCATGGTGATGGAACCGCTGAATTTCCGCGACCACCCGGACCTTTATTTAGAGCGCAGCGCGCACGCATATATGCTGTGTAAAGCGGTGCAATCTCCAGCAGTGAAGATCCTCTTCGACATCTACCACCAGTCGATTACCGAAGGCAATTTGATTCCCAACATCATGCGCTACTGGGACGAGATCGCCTACTTCCAAATCGGTGACAATCCAGGTCGCAAAGAGCCATACACCGGCGAGGTCAACTACCAAAACGTCTTTCAGCGCATCCACAAACGCGGTTTTGATGGCATATTGGGCATGGAACACGGCAATTCCCAAGGCGGCGAAGATGGCGAAAGCAAATTGCTCAGCGCTTACCGCAAAGCGGATTCGTTCACAAACTAAGCCCGCATTCCTACCAACGTTCACCTCGCCACCCGCTCCGCCACCTACAGCACGACGTCGGCGCGGGCGTTCGACATGAGGCCTGCACTCGGCCCGACCACTTCAACGACCTGGCTAAATAAAGTTAGCCCGGTGGCATTAATTGGCACCAGTTGGCCGACATGAATTTCGCCATTTCCATCGGCGACTAATGGGCCTATGTGACTGATGGGCTGGCTTATGGAAACCACGCCTAATGGGGTGGTGGTTGGGCCTGGACCATGAATGGAATATCCCAAGTAAGCTAGGTTGCCCGGCGTCAAACCAGTGACGTTGATCGACGAAACCTGGCCGGCGGTCAAATTGCGGACATCCAAAAACGGACCCGAATGGTGCTTGCGCATGGTGAACGAATCAGCAACCAATCCGTCGATATCAACAAAGGTCAAATCTAATCGATCAGCGTTGATATCCAATGCCACCGAGCCAGCCAATTCCTGCGAAGTATACATCACCGGGTGATCCAACGGCCCCGATCCGACCTTACCCGAGGAACCCGTGACCGTGTAAACCGTGCCTGCGTTCGAAGCCGAGGGTTTGACGTATGCACCATTTCCACTCTCCATGCCGTCGCCGGAATCGAGCAACATGGTGCCGGGATTCCAGGTCAGCGAAATGTTGTAGTGGCCGTCAATCAAGTGGGATCGTTCGTAAACGTGGCTATGACCGTTGAGCACCAAATCCACGCCATAACTTTCCAAAACCGGCAAAAACCGCTCCCGCATTTCCGTCATGCGGCCGTCGCTATCGGTAGGAGAATCCGAATTGTGACTGCCTTTGGTGTAGGGCGGATGGTGCCAATAAGCGATAATCCACTCCTGATTAGTGGAAGCCAAATCGTTTTCCAACCAGGTGATCATCGGGTCGCCGATCAAGCGACTGGAAGTATCTGAATCCAAGCAAACAAAATGCACGTTGGCGAAATCAAACGAATAATACGCCTCGGATCCCGACGCCAACCCACCCGCTTCGCCCGCCGCTGGCAGATTGAAGATGTCGTAATAAACTCCTTCATTGCGCTCGTGATTACCGCGCGTGGAGTACACCACGCTGGAGCGCAAAGTAGGCTGATAAGTTTCGAATAGTGCTGTTTGGTATTCGTCGTCGGTGCCATCGTTATAGGCGTTGTCGCCCAGCAACAGCCACAAATCGGTCTTTTGATTAGCCGACCACCGGTAAAACGCGTCACGCACTAAAGTTTGAATGGCTGTGCCTGAACCGCTGTCGCCCAACACCCAAACTCGGGTCGGCGACGCTTGCCCGGTGGCCGGGAAGGTGGTGAATTGATGTTCGGCGTCGGCCCCGGCGCGGATTTGAGTATCGGTGCCGATGGAGTAGAAGTAAGTGCTGCCGCTGGCTAGGCCAGTAAGTTGAATTTCGTGGTCGGTGGATACGCTAGCGTCAAAAACGGATTGGGTCAGCGATTGCGGCGAAGTTCCGTACTCGACCATGCTGTTTTCAGGAAGGGCGGTTCGCCAATGCAAAGTCACGCTGTTTTCACTGCCGTTCTGCAAATACGGGCCGCGAATGAGATCTTTCAACGGCTCCGGCTTGAGCTGCAAGTCGAAGCTGATATCGGAACTGGTCAAATTGGTTTGGTGAATTTCCACCGCCAACACATTGGTGCCGGCGACCAACATAGCCGGATCAATAACCGACCAAGTCCAAGAATACTCCGCCGCTCCGTCAACGGTAGTGTTGGCGAAAGTGAGATGGGTCACCGCGCCAGGATCCATGTTTTGGCGCGCGATTTCAGTTCCGTTCAAATAAACCACAGCTCCGTCATCGCGCTGCAGCCCCATCGTCAAGTCGGTGATCAACAAAGGATCGACGAGGTTAAATTCACCGCGGAAATAGGTGGTGGTATATTTGGTGTTGGAATTAGGTCCGAAGCTCACTTCGGTCTGCTCATCACCGTCGCCGTATCCGAGTTCAGCCGGTCCCTTGCTCCAAGAGGTGTGATTGAAGGATGGCAATTGCCAAGCTGTGCCCTGATTCGAGCCGTCGTCCAAATAGCGCCAAATCATGCCCCTAGGCACTAGCTGATTTTCATCCAAGGTCAGGTCAAAACTGACGTCCGAGCTGGTGCCTGCGGCCTGGTGAATTTCCACCGCCAAGACGTTATCGCCACTGATCAACAAGCTCGGATCCAAACTCTTCCATAACCATTTGTTCTCGCGCGCACCATCAATAGCATCAGTCGCTTCGGTCAAATAATTGGGCGCACCCCCGGGCAGATTGTTGCGAAAAATTTGACTGCCATTCAAATAAACCACCACCCCGTCATCACGGACCAAGCCTAAAGCGAGCTGATTCAAATCCAGCGGATTGGCGACGTTGAAGGTGTGCCGAAAATAGGAGGTCCGATACTTGTCATCCACATTCGGGCCGTAGCCAATTTCGGTCAGTTCATCGCCTTCGCCATAGCCAAGTTGGGCGGGCCCGGCAGCCCATAATGAATCGTCGAAAGCGGGGCTTTGCCATGCCGTCCCCTGATCCGATCCGTCATCCAAATATTTCCACGTACTTCCGGCAGGCACGACCTGAGCGAAAGACGACGCCGCGAGGGTTGCCCACGTAAGCCAAAGTAAGGGGAGGAGCTTTTTCATGACAATCAAAAATGACAGGATATTTTAACCGGATTCCTCGACGCCATCGTTGACAAATATTTCATGCAAATCTGCCAGCTCAACAGCGCGTGTATTTAGCTACGAACCATAAAGATCATGCCCAGCCAGGAGGAAAATGCGCCAGCCACCCCTCCAATGATCATCATCCGTTTGCCGATGCCATCCATGGTAAACCCATCGCCCACGGCAAAGATAAAGCCGAAAACGATCAAAAAATTACAGACCAGCGCAATCGCGGCCATAATTCTGGGGCCAATGACCCCGCCGCTACCAAAGGCTGCCACTATAGGGATTTGCCCAAACAGAATCAAAATGCCAGACCAAAGCCATTCGGGGTCTTGTTGAACCCAATAAATAGCTCCGCAACTGGCAATCAACACCAAACTAGCTCCAAAAAGCTGGGCTCGCAATCGTGGAGCACCGATGAGAGCGTGCCTGCCGCTGCGACTGCTTAGCAACAGCAAATCAAAAAATGATTCCGCGAACCACATGAGCCCAATGACGGTCAAATAGAGCCAATTGATCGGCTCCAAAAACCACTCCCAATCAGGATGGGTGCGGCGCAAATTTCGCGCCACTCGGTTGAGCACAAACAAGCCGATGAACATAAATAGCAGCACCCTTGGAGGCAAGGAACTCAGACGCATAAAGCCGCGCAGCATAAAACCATAAATTGGATTTTTGGCTTTCATCGCTTCGACCAAGCCTTCGCGTGCACCCTCGTGCTCAGGATCTAAACGCAACGCCTCCTCAAAAGCTTGCAAGGCTCGGGCGTGCTCGCCGGTGGATAAGCAGTTGAATCCCAATTGCACATGAGCGTCGGGATCCATCGGGTTTTGTGACAAGCCTGTCGCCAATGACTCGCGCGCCATACCTTTTTCGCCGATGCGCGCAAGGCTGTGGGACAATAAGTGACGGCAAGTGGAGTGCTCTGGATCCAAAGCCAAGCCCAATTTAGCTTCATGAATTGCGTCTTTCCAATTGCGCAGGTTCACATAAATCTGGCTACTCAGGGCATAGTTATCAGGATCGGATGGATCCAATGCAATGGCTTGCCGAGCACAAACACGTGCTTCTTTCCATTGTTTCAAATCCACCAAAATCATGCCCTTAATCCAATGCGCATGATCCCAAGTTGGTTCCATGCCCACGGCTTGATTAGCGACCGTTAACGCCGCTTTATTCTGATCTTGCATGAATAAAGCCCATGCCAATTGGGTATGTCCATCAACATCATTCGGCTCTTCAAGCAAATAACTTCGAATCAACTCTTCCGCCTCTTTCGGCCGCCGTTGTTCCATTAATAACTGAGCTCTTTGCAACATGTCCTAGCGCTTGATTTTTAAATATTCAAGAATGTCGTCGTAAATGCCGCCTTGGTTGGAATAGAGAGCGTAATTGCGCGCCGAGCCGAACCACTCCTTGGTACTCGGGCGAATCCCCTTGACGGCTTGCAGCAAATCTTTGGTTGTGATTGGCGCGGGTGCGCCCAGCTTCAATGCGTCGGCCAACCGAATTTCGATCGCCGCATCCACCACCCCTTTCAAGTCGGCACCCGAAAATTCCGACGTCTTGCGGGCGACTTTTTCGGCGTCGATATCGTCGACCGGCTTGCCTTTTAGTAGCGCTCGCAAGATTTCGGCGCGGGCGGTGGTGTCTGGCGGCGGAACGAACAGGATTCGATCAAAACGCCCCGGCCGACGGAACGCAGGGTCCAAGTGCCATGGTGCATTGGTAGCGCCGAGGATTAGTAGACCATCGTTGTCGTGCTCCATGCCGTCGAGTTCGGCCAAAAACTGATTGACCAAGTGGCGGCCCGAGGACTGGCGCATGTCAGAACGACTGGCTCCTAAGGCGTCGACTTCATCAAAAAAAAGTACCGTCGGCGTATGCGAACGCGCCGATTCGAAAATGGAATGCAAATTCTTTTCACTATTGCCTATCCACATGTCCAAAACATCGTGGATGCCTATGGGCATGAAGCGAGCCTTCACCTCGCCCGCGGTTGCCTTCGCCATCATTGTTTTACCGCAGCCTGGAGGTCCATACAGCAAGATGCCGCCACCGGTTTTTTTGCCGTAGGCCTCGAATAAATCAGGCCTTTCCATCGGCAGAATGATCTTCATTCGAATTTCATCCTTCACCGCATCCATTCCGCCGATGTCACTGAAATCCGCTTGCGGCTTTTGCTCTGGGATTTCCAACATCGAGTCGGTTTCCGGCGCGCGCCGAATACGACCCTCGACGACCTCCGATTGCGCCTCATCCTCAGGCGGCAAGTCCACCCCCAAACGCTGACTCAACTCTTCAGACTTACAGCTGGGGTCCTCCTTCAATGCTTGACGATAGACCTTCACAGCCCGCGGCGTTTCGCCACTCCGCAAATAGTAATCCGCCAGCAGTACCTTCAATTTTGCTGGGCAATCGGCTTGCTGGGTCCATTCTTCCAGCAAAACAACGGCGGCTGAAATCTTGCCTTGGGCGGCGAATGAGCGAGCTAAGCCACGCGCCATTTCGGCATTTGGGTTTTTGCTAAATAAGGAGCGAAACTCCTGCTCAGCCTCAACCGGACGCCCTTGATCAAGCAAGGTGCGCGCTAACAACAAGTGAAGTGGTGTGTTATTAGGACTGTGCGCCAATGCGTCGCGCAGATCCTGGATCGGGTCGGAGTTAGCCATCGGGGGGAAATTTGAAGCAATTAGATTGCCGTCGATTGTAGCGACCGAGCAGTTTTCTAGAAGTGAAAATGCAATTACCGCCGCCTTGGCGCGGCACTTCGGTATCTTAGTTTTCCCACTTCGAACCATCCCTGCGAACGTGAAAACTGTCTTTTCCTCCATCCTTTGGGCCACGCTGCTGTGTCCCCTTCTTTCTGCTGCGCAGCAAGCGGATTACCAGCCCAAAATTGAAACCGCTTCGCAACAAGGCCAAGAAGCCATCGCCAAGCAGGCGGTGCCCGACGGTTTCACTATCAAATTGTGGGCTGCTGAGCCAGACCTGGCCAATCCGGTTGCGTTTTGCTTTGATTTACTCGGTCGGATTTACGTCGCGGAAACTTACCGTCAGGAAACCGAAGGTGTGCCCGATAATCGTTCCCACCGCTATTGGCTCGAAGATGACCTGCGCCTGCAAACGGTAGAAGAGCGCGGCGAGATGTATTTGAAGCATCATCCGGAGTACGCTACGGAATGGACCGATCAGCACGACCGCATCAAACGCTTGGTCGACACCGATGGCGACGGCAAGGCCGATGAAGTCACCGTTTTCGCCGCTGGTTTCAATGATCTGCTCGACGGCACCGGCGCTGGCGTTTTGGCGCGCGGCAAGGACCTTTGGTACACCTGTATTCCGAAGCTATGGAAACTGAGCGACGCCGACATGGATGGCGTCGCCGATGGGCGCGAGGCGTTGCATCATGGTTATGGCGTGCGCGTGGCTTTCCGCGGTCACGACATGCACGGCTTAATCATCGGCCCCGACGGCAAATTGTACTTTTCCATCGGCGACCGCGGCTACAACGTGATGACCGCCGAAAGCACCCGTTTGGTCGAACCTGGGCGTGGCGCAGTGTTCCGCTGCAATTTGGACGGCACCGACCTGGAAGTTTTCGCTACCGGCTTGCGCAATCCGCAAGAACTTGCCTTCGACGACTTCGGCAACCTATTCACCGGCGATAACAATTGCGACGCCGGTGACCGCGCGCGTTTGGTTTACGTAATGGAAGGCGGCGATTGCGGTTGGAGTATGAACTTTCAATACCTGTCCGACCGCGGCCCGTGGATGTCGGAATCTTGGTGGAAACCGCGCTTTGAAGGTCAACCGGCGTTTTTAAATCCGCCGCTGCTGAACATGACTGCTGGCCCTAGTGGCATCACCCACTACCCTGGTGTCGGCTTGCCGGAAAAATACAACGACAGTTTCTTCCTGGTTGATTTCCGCGGTGGCGCCAATGGCAGCGGCATCGTGCGCTTCAATCTCAAGCCCGACGGCGCCGGTTTTGCCGTCAACGAACAGGAGCAATTTTGGTGGAAGATCCTGGCGACGGACGTCGACTTTGGCCCCGATTGCAAGTTGTACGCATTGGATTGGGTGGCGGGCTGGGTTGGACCTGGCAAGGGTCGGATTTATCAATTGAATCACGAAAGCAGCCAGTCCGAGTTGGCGCAAAAAACCCAGGCGATGCTCTCTGCGGACTTTGCCCTCCACCCCACCAGCGAGTTAATTAGCTTTTTGAACTTCCCGGATTACCGAGTGCGTTTGGAAGCGCAGCTGGCGTTGATGGAGCGTGGCGAAACAGCAGCCGGGCCGCTGGGCGTGATTGCCTCAAGCAGCATGGCCAACACCAAAGCCCGCGTGCATGCCATTTGGGCCCTGACTCACCTGAAGGCCAACTCCATATTGGCTTACCTACTTAAGGACAACGACGCCGAGGTGCGCGCCCAGGTCGCCAAGGGTTTGGGTGAAAATGCCTACGCCGCCTCGCTGGATGATTTGATTGCTTTGCTAAACGATAGCTCGCCGCGGGTGCGGTACTACGCCGCTGAAGCGCTCGGCAAGCTGCGAAACAAAAAGGCGGTTCAGCCGCTGTTCGCCGCGTTGGAGCAGAACCAAGACCAAGATCGATTCCTGCGCCACGCCGCTACTTTGGCGTTGGGCCGCATTGGAGCTGCCAACTCGTACGTACAGGCCAAATCGCACGCGTCTTCAAGTGTTCGCCTAGCAGCAGTTTTGGCATTGCGGCACATGAAGCACGCTGCCATCGTCAACTTCCTCGGCGATGCAGATCCGTACGTTGCCACCGAGGCGGCCATCGCCATTTACGCCGCGCCAATCGATACCGCGCTTCAAGCCTTAGCTTCAACCTTGCCGACTCTCACCTCGAAGCTGGCTCAAGCAGGCGACTCCACGAAAGCCCAAGCTGCGGTTCCGTCTCCATATTTGCGTCGTGCGCTGCATGCAGCCAATCGTCGCGGCGGCGAAGATGATTTGAAGAACGTGATCAGTTTCGTCCAAGAGAAAAACGCGCCCATGAACTTGCGCGAAGAGGCGGCGCAATTGGTAGCCGATTGGTTGACGCCTAAAGAGTTTGATTTGATGCGCAATGAGTCGCGACAATTCGGACCTCGTAACCCGGCCCAAGTCAGCGCCAGAATTGCGATGCACCTCGCAGCCTTGTTAGATTGCAATTCGTCCAAAATTCAATTGGCCGCTATTCAGGCAGCGATGGCCAATAAGTTGAAAAACTTGGATGGAGTATTGCTAGGCCTAGTGCAAAAAGAAGCCGCCGACATCGACGTGCGCACCGCCAGCTTGACCGCGATGCAACAACTGCAATGCGCAAATCTGGGTCTAGGCTTGGCGTCGGCTGGTAGTTCGACCGAAGAAAAGCTGCGCGCCCAAGCGGTGCGGATGTTGGCCAAATGGCAGCCCGAACAAGCGCTACCGATCCTTGCCGACGTACTCCCCAACGCCGCTCCACCTGAGCAAGCCGCCGCCTTCGTCGCCCTTGCCGACCTCAAAAACGCCGACGCCGACGAATTGCTGGCGGAATGGGTCGATCGAATGGGCATGGGCCAAGTCGACCCCTCGGTGCAACTGGAACTGTTCGAGTGCGCCAGCGCCCGCGCGAATGATGGCAACGCGATCTTAATTGCTAGCCTAGGCAGTTGGCGCAAACGCATGGACGTACAAGGTCCGCATGCATGGAAAAACATCAGCCTGCATGGCGGTGACGTTGGCGCGGGCAAAGATGTGTTCTTCAATAACGCGACCGCAAGTTGCCAGCGCTGCCACTACATTGCCGGGGAAAGCAGTGCTGGAATTGCGACCGAAATCGGCCCTGATCTCGGCAGCGTGGGCTTAAATCTAAGCCGCGCAGAACTACTGCAGTCCATCACCGAGCCCAAAGCTAAAATCGCCTCAGGCTTCGAGTTTTACAACGCCAAGGGCAAGCTGTTTCCAGTGTCAGCAATGACTCCCGGCCTAGGCGAGGCCCTGACTCCGCGGGAATTGCGAGATTTGGTCTCGTACCTGGGCAGCCTGAAGAAGGTCACGCGCACGATGATCTTTGTTTACAGCGCCGGCTACGAACACCAAGTTGCCAAAGCCAACGAAAAAGGGGTGTCACTGGTTGAGCGTAGCTGGCAAGAATGGGCTGCCGCCGACCCGCGTTTTGAGGTCATCATCAATCGCGACCCAAATTGGTTCACCAGTGAAAACTTGGAGCAGGTAGATACGGTTTTCTTCTACACCACCGGCGAGCTGCCGATTCCTGAAAGCGGTAAGCAAGCGTTGCAACATTTCGTTGAAAACGGTGGTGGATTCGTCGGCGCTCACTGTGCTACCGACACTTTCTATAAGTGGGAATGGTACGGCAACATGATCAGTGGATATTTCGACGGCCATCCTTGGAACTCACACGCCACCGTGGGCGTAAAGGTAGATGACCCAGATCACTGCTCCACCCGTCATTTCCCGGCCGAGGGCTTCATCATTACCGATGAGATCTACCAAATGAAAGCTCCATACTCGCGTGATCGCCAGCACGTGCTGCTGAGCTTAGATACTGCGAAGAGCGACATGACGCTTGGCGGGATCAAACGCACCGACAACGACTTCGGTATTTCGTGGACGCGCAAGCAAGGCAAAGGCCGCGTGTTCTACTCGTCGCTCGGCCACCGCCCAGACGTTTGGGCGCATCCGGCTTACCGCCAGCACTTGGTACAGGGAATGCTATGGGCGGCCGGTAATTAACTAGTCGTCGGAGATCGACATCGACGCACCCAAACCGGTGTGTCGATGAACTCCACCCCAAGAGGTTTCGGGTTGGATCCAGCAACGCTTGCCGCTTTGCAACCAAATGAAGGCGGGCTCAAAAGATTGCATATCCCTGACCACGATGCGGCGATGGTTTGCGTCGCGACCATCCTTGGCAATGATCTCGGTCAAGATTACTGCGACCGCGGTTTGTGATAGACCGATAACTGAAACTAGAACCTGGCCATCATCACCAGGCAGAATAAATGTTTGAGTGAAACGGTTGACGTCGGTTGCACTGGGCAAACCATCCTCGCCCACGCTTAAGGCAAATTCATGGGGCGCAACCGTGATGGATTCAGAACCCGCTTCGACGGCATTTTTTTTATTCAGGTTTTGATAGATAGAAAACGCAAGCCAAGCTACACCCAACCCGATGAGCAACCCGAACAAAAAAACCTTTGTTGGTGAAGAGAGGGGAGTTTTCGCCTTAGCCTTAACTTTGTTGGAATCAGGAGATGTCAAAATCTTCGCAGTCGTCTACTTCGCCCCAGTTGCTAGCTGAGGAAGTCAGCGTTCCGGTCGGCGTAACTTTGTCGCCGGAAGGACCGCAGCAAGTTAACGTACCAGTGACTGGGTCACTCGAACTACTGTCAACTGAAGTAGTGTAGCTTTCGCCACAAAGTTCAACAGTGATGATGGTTTCCTCACCCTTTTGAACAATGCGAATGGTTGCAACCTCTCCTTCACAACCAGGCAACTCGGTGACGCATACCACGCCCGGATCCTGATTGGAACTCATGTCTTCAGCGTTGACACGAGCGAACGAATAGCCTACAAATAACCCTAGGGCTAAAAGCGAATTCGTAAGAATGTAAGGCAGGCGCATGGCTTGACAGGTTGCGCCGGATTTTCCCGGCTCGTCCAGTATGACTTAGGAACTCGGAATCAAAGCGAAAAATTTAAAAATTTCGTGGGGTACGACGCCGAGTGCGGCATTATGGATCTTGGAACGTATGGATCAAACTCCGTCTCCCCCGTCTTTAGATGAGCTGTTGTCCCACATGGGTTGGGTACGCAACTTAGCCAGGGGGCTTGTACGCGAAGAGGACGCTGAGGATTTGGCCCAGGAGACCATGCTGCGGGCCATCCAAACCCCGCCCTCGCATAGTGAGAACCTACGCGGTTGGCTGGCGATGATCTCGCGCAACTTGATGCGGAGCTCCAACCGCAAAGAAGCGCGGCGTGCTCAGAGGTTTGATCTAAATAAACCACAGCCTTTGGAGCCACCCAAGCCTGAGGAGTTGTTTTATCGGGCAGAGATGGCTGAAACGGTGCGTAAACTAGTCGATCGACTGGACGACAATACGCGCTATTTGATTCTGCTGCGCTTTCACGAAGAACGCAAGGTCGACGATATCGCCATGATGCTGGGGATTTCGCGCCGGGCCGCTCAGTCCCGGCTGGATCGGGCTATGGCGAAGCTGCGGGAATCCATGCGTCTCCACCTGGGCGAGGACTACATCGTTGCCTGCCTGATTTTGGCGACTCCGATTGGGCCGCCCATCGCTACGGCCGTTCCTGCCGGCACCGGCGCAGCCTCCGGCGGGCTTTCAGGATCAGGCATATCCATGCTTCTGCAGGGTCTTATGGCCGTCGCCGCCTTGCTGATTCCGATTTATTTCGTGGCTTTTGGTGAAACCTCTGCCAATCCGATCCTGGATTCTGAGGAATTCGTCGGCCAACTAGAAGCTGCAAATGCTTCCGGAGCCCAACAAAGTGAAGCTACCCGGACTGAGGTTGCCGACCCTTTGGCTGCCTCCGATTTGGCAACCCTGCGATTGTTCGTGCAGGATCAAAATGGACAGCCCATCCCTGACGCACGGATTGTCGCCAGAAAAAGCGGTGGATCTCTGCCTAACCAACTATGGACAAGTAAGTTAGAGGTTTCATCCACTTTAATTAGCGAAACCGTTGCCGACGAAAATGGCAGCGCTGCTATCGAACTTCCAGCTGCTAAGAAGGTAGTGGTTTACATAGGCTCCCGGTATTTTGGAGTGAAGCGGCTGGCTATCACGACTCCGGCCTCCGGCGTCACCGAAGAAGCAGTTAAGGTCACTCTGCAACCCGCTGGCTGCGTGCTGGGCACAATTTCCGATGGCCAAAGCACCCCGATTTCCGACGCCGTCGTTCTTCTTCAAAGAGCCAACCGCTTAGACGTTTTCGACACCCTAAGTTACCGTCACCGCACAGTTTCGGGCGAATTCGGCGAATATGAGCTGCCCAGCGTACCAGCGGGTGATTATTTGCTGCAGGTAGCCCACCCACAGTTTGAACGCCTCATTTCGACTCCGTTCACGGTCACGGAAGAGGGCAACAAGCCCGAATTCGTACAAGACCTGCAACTTTCGCACGGCCTTTCCATCACCGGGCACTTAGACGACTCGGAAGGCAAGCCTATTGCTGGAGCTGCGATTTGGGTTCTAGATCCAACCGAATTGCCGAAGCGCAACGTCAACGTTTCCGCACCTCGAGGAATCGCACCATCCGGCTATTCCGCCGAAGACGGCAGCTTCCATGTTTATGGCTGGAGCCAAAATCGTGGTTCAACGGTCCTGATCTCCAGTCCGGGTTTCCTCGCCAAGGTTGTCCCTAACGCTGACATTACAGACCCGCTGTTCGTTACCCTACAGCGCGGTTTATCATTGTCGATTCAGGTTGAGTCGAATTCTCATGCTGTTACTGCCGCTCGAGTTCGCCTGACTCAGCGCTTAGATGCGAATAACGCTTCCAGTTTCACTAGGACTAGCCAAGAAAATGGTCGGGCATCCTTCCATGGCTTGGCTCCAGGCCTCTACCACGCCACGGTAAGTGACCCCCGCGGTTATGGCACCACCCAACCATTCGAGTTGTCCAGTAATGGCCAAGTTGAAATGCTGAATTTGGAGCACGGCGCTGGCTTTGAATTGGTTGCATTGGACGAAGATGGCATGCCATTGCCCAACATTGCCCTGACTCTAATGCGCATTGATTCGCTGCCCAACATGGAGGGCGCCTCGGGCAGTGGCGTGACCGACCAAGCATCGGCTAGTGGCAAGACCGACAGCCTTGGCCGCTACAGCATGCACGTCCGCCCTGGTATTTGGAAAATTATCGCCAAACCTAAGGGACGCTCGCAATTGAACGTACTACGCTAATTGCAGCCGAATCAAGTCCTACACCTGGAGCACAGCTTCGGCGCCGCAGGCTCACTCACCGTCTGTGCTAATGGTCCGGACGGTGCCCCACTACAAGGCGTGCCCAGCGCCCCGCCTTCGGACGTAGGTTCTGTTCACACCAACTGCGCCG
>JACKQG010004751.1_pt1 | contig 15553 bp, 22 predicted proteins | sample 8237621 | NCBI WGS metagenome assembly JACKQG01 (sample SAMN15677084, study PRJNA649215) | marine metagenome | biome: marine; feature: Black Sea; material: saline water; isolation source: suspended particulate matter (SPM) from the Black Sea western gyre | collected 2013-06-09/2013-06-10 | depth... | reverse complement strand
GGATTACAACCGACAACTGTCTATTATTATTTTTAGAATAATTCATTGTATAAACTGACTGGGGTTACCCATCACCAACACTAGACATTGCATGTGACATAGCTGGAGTCCAGTCTTCTAAGGAAGGCGAGATTAAAGCTAAAGACGTAGCCCAAGCTTTTGAAGATGGTAAGATAGACGAAATCGCAGAATACTGTGAAGAGGATGTATGTGCCACGCTAGAAGTTTACCTACAGTTAAAACATTACGTAAGAGATTAACCAATAAATTATAAATGAGCTTATTCGAAAAAGCCACAAAAAATGCACGTAGATTAAAAATGCTTATCTACGGAGACACAGGAACTGGTAAAACAGTTACCGCACTACATTTCCCCAATGCCGCTGTAGTTGATACAGAACGAGGCACGGAGCACTACGGAAAGATATTTGATTTTGATGTTAAATATAGTGCCGATATCGCGGAGATTGAAAACCTAGTCGATGAGTTATTGAAAGATGGGCATGGATATAAATCCTTAGTGATTGATCCATGGTCGAACATCTATGACCGAATGATTAGTGATAGACAGCTATACCTAAGAAAGAAAAAAGGTAACCCAACATACGAGATTACTGGTCTTGATTATACACCGCTTAAAGGAACTCTTAAGAGATTCTTAGGCAAATTAAAAGACCTTGATATGAATATCGTCATGACCACTGGAGTAAAAGCAATATATGCAGAGGGAGAGTTCATGAAGCAGATTGGCACTAAGCCAGATGCACATGCTGAAATTCCTAAGATGTTTGATGTTGTATTAGAAATTCAAGTGGATAGGGAGACTGGAATCAGAACAGCTTTTGTTGATAAAGATAGAACTAATACCTTACCTCCAAAGTTTGAGTTTAGCTATGAAGCATTAACAGAGGCATTTGGAATTGAAGACCTTGAACGAGAGGCAGTGACTTTTAATACTGACAAGACACTTAAAAATATGTCAGGCAGAAATACCGCGATTGATCACGGTGGAAATAAACTCGAAACAGCTGGAGTAACATCTAAACAACTGACTGCACTAGAGAAGATTATGAAAAATGAGGATCAGGAAGCTATCATGAGTAAACTACAGGGTGACTGTGGTGTAGCTAGCTTTTTAGATCTTAGAGAAGATGAAGCACAATTATTCATCGACGAAATAAACCAAAAAAAATAAATGACTAAAATTAATTTCGGAGACGTAGCCGACAACGAATTTGACGCCCTCCCAGAGGATCGCTACACAGTAGAAGTAGTAGAAGCTAAAATGGGAGAGTCCAAAGCTGGCAACCAAAAGATTACATGTCAGTTCAAAGTTACCGAAGGTGACTATGAAAATCGTAGACTATTTAACGATTTCTCCTTAGTACAAAAAGCATGGTTTAATCTAAAGAACTATTTCACAGCCGCTGGCGTGGATATTTCTGGAGAGATTGACTTTGATGACCTTCCAGGTCTGCTTAAAGGTACAAAAACATCTGTCTGGGTCACTCAGGAAGAGTACAACGGTAAACCACAGAATCGTCTGAATCAATGGACATCTTTGGATGCCGGAGCCGGAAGCATGTTTAAATAACCCAAATTGCTCAACTAAGCCCACTGGCAACAGCGGGCTTTTTTGTCTAATCAATTATTTACAATGAAGAAAATTGTTATAGAAGTAAGAGACAACCCACAGGGAATAGATATTAGTAAGCTTCTTGACGAAATCAAGAAGAAAATGCTGGGTTTAGGGCTCTTTGTAAAAGTAACCATAGAAGAAGACTAATGGGAAAAAAAGAAGACGGATACAGTTTATCCAGTACGATGGCCGATCAGTTACTGTACGCAGATGCTAAACAGGCCACTGTACAGTGAGCAATGAATGGGTGACTGCAGCAACAGAAGACAGCTTGCTAGAGCAAGCACTATATAATGTAGATATGACCATCTACGACACATCAGCTAATTTAAACAAAGCTAGTCGCATGGGTCATGCATTAAATGGTGGTGTAGAAACATTAGAAAGACTTCTAGAAGTAAGAAAGAGTATGAAAACGACAATACTATCAGAGACTCCTATAAGTTTTCCAGACGAAGATGAGTCAAGCAAATAGAGGTAAAGAGTTAGAGAAGAAGATTAACGCAGTTAATCTCATATACCGTAAGAAGAAACTTGCAGTAATTCATAGATTAGAGTTACCAGTGATTCTTACTAACAAAGGCCCAGTCCCTATAAGTACTCCCACAGACTATATTGGTTGTGAGGGGCCTGACGGTAAAGGGGTGGCTTTTGACGCTAAGGAGACACGTAATACTACTAGCTTTCCTTTAGCTAACATCCATGACCACCAACTAAACTTCTTGACATACTATGAAGCCGTTGGTGGCAAAGCTGGATTTTTAATATGGTTTAAAGAGGTCGATGACGACGCCTTCTGGACACCAGCCAGCTTCATACAAGAGTTTATGGAGACTGAGACGCGCAAGTCAATCCCATATAAGAGATTCAAAGACGAATGGCGTGTCGACTTAACCGATTATTTAAATTTATTAAATGAAGATAACTGATAAATTAAAAGGGGCGAAAGTTAATATCGCCACAAGAAATGGAATAGAATCCTATATAGGATTGATTTCCCAAATTACAGAGGATGGTTGGATAGAACTAGTACCTTTTGCACCAGAGCCGGTACAGGCGAAATTTAAAGACTTAGCCCCAGACATGGCTATAGTACCAATACCAACAACTATGTATAAATTAATGAGTACGATCGAAACAGTAATCATACTCGAAAAACCAGACCCAGAATTTTATGGCAACAAAGACAACTCTGAAGACTCAGAGAACTAATAAAAATATTGATAAGGCGGAAATTAATCCGCTGACAGGAGGGCTTGTTTTAAGGTCAACCTGGAGAGGCAAGATTGCCGGACAAACAACTAAAGAAATTAAAAGTGGGTTAGCGGTACAAATCCCAGACGGTTACTACGGAGTTATTACTAACTCTGATAACTTAATTAGAAATTATCAGTTTTTAGTTAGACCACAATTAGTAACTGCCGGAGATCGTGACGAGATTACATTGTTTATAGTAAACTACCGTCCATACCCTGAGCTTATTTCCTTAAATCAAGTAGTAGCTGAATTAGTGCTGCATCCAATTGAGGATATAGATCTAAAACCTGTACCAAAGATAGGCGCGGTAAAAACCGAGGAATAAATTAACATGACGCGATTCGAAGAAGTTAAAGACATGACGACAGAGGACTACTTTAAAGGTAACCAATTCTCTATCGATGCCTTTAATAAAAAATATACTATTCGAAACGACGAAACGTATGTAGAGGCATTAAAGCGAGTTTGTGATTATGTGGCCTCTGCTGAAGAAACAGACGAATTAAAACAATACTGGTCAGAGAAATGGTTTGATGAAATCTTTAATGACTGGTGGCACCCTGCTGGAAGTATTATGCAAGGTGCAGGTAATCCGCGCAAAATTAGTTTAGCTAATTGTACAACAGTATCGCTTGGTACTGGTGACGAATATAACGAGTGGGACTCACTCGAAGGAATTATAAGAGGAACGGCGTATTCAGTTGCAAAGACCGCAGCATACCGCCAAGGTCTTGGAGTAGACTTTAGTCGAATTAGACCCAAGGGTACAGCTATACATAACTCTAGTAATGAGAGTGAGGGTGTAATTCACTGGATGAAGTTTATTGACTCCATTGGATATTACGTTGGACAGAAAGGCCGCATACCTGCGATGCTTTTTAGCTTAAATATTAATCACCCAGATGTCCAAGACTTCATAGAAGTTAAAAAAGACTATACTAAAATACAGAATGCTAACATCTCTGTACAGATAACTGATGATTTCTATCAGGCTGTTAAAGATGATGCAGACTGGACTATGGAGTTTACTATTCCTGCAACACGGAAAGGTGGAAGCTACACCATAGATGCACACGTCAAGACTGAAGAGGCTGAGGAGTTCAATGGCGAATGGACTATGCATACTCACAGGGATAAAGAGGAAGAAGTGATTACTAAAACTGTTAAGGCTAAAGAGCTTCTAAGTTTAATAGCTAAGAACATGCATAGTAACGCAGAGCCTGGGATTCAGAACATAGACATTGCCCGTCGCTTCTCAAACAGTGACGCTGTTTATGATATTGATGATAGTTATGACTCACGTATAGTTTCAACTAACGCGTGCAGTGAACAGTATCTCTCCAGAGATAGTCTTTGTGTTTTAAGTTCTATCAATGCTGGTAGATTTAGTAACGACGATTTTGACCAGACAGGGAAAATTGCTGAATCAATGAATAGATTTTTAGATAATGTTAATACATTAGAAGTCCGTGACCATAGATATGCTACCCCTATACAAAAAGAAGCTATTTTAAAACTTCGACGTACTGGCGCTGGTATAACTAACATGGCAGAATTTCTATTTAAAAGAAACGTCTCTTATGATTCCAAACAAGGTGCCGATATGGCAGAAGCCTTCACTAGTAATTTTAATTATCATCTTTATAAATCCACTATAGCACTTGGGAAAGAAAAAGGTAGTTTTGGTTTATTCGATGAAGATAAAATAAAACGCTCAGAATTTATTCAGCATATGGAAACTAGAATGTTGCATTTTACTCATATGAGAAATGTAACAGTAAGCTCTATCGCTCCAACAGGAACATTAAGTTTAATGTTTAGAGACATGACAATGAGTTCAGGTATTGAGCCTGCTTTCGGTTTATATTATTGGAAGCGTACTCGTATGTCAGGTGAGTATGAATATTACTTTGTTGTTCCTCACGCTGTTCGCATGAAATGTGAAGAGTTAGGCATTGGTCTTGGTATGGAAGCTGACACTATCCGAGATACATGGGATGGAAAGCATGGAAAGAAGGCTGCAGCTATTATAGACGCTAATTTAGATAAATTTAATTTTAAAGGGTCTAGGGAGATACCTCCGTTAAACAAACTAAATTTAGTTTCTAAGGTTGCGAAGCATATTGACTCGTCAGTATCGGTAACTTTTATGTTAGGTGAAGATTCTACACCAGAAGATGTAGAAGATTTCATTATTAAAACTCACGATGTGGGCCTTAAAAGCATTGCAGCATTCCCAGATCGGAAGATGTATGGGATAGTCTCCTTTACCCCATTTAAAGACTTAGCTTTTAAGCTAAAAGATGAAGGAGTTGAGCTACATCAGCAAAACTTCTCGGAAGAAGAACTGGCTGACCTTAGTATGGGGTCTGATAACATAACAGTATCTACGGCGCCTAAGCGACCTAAAGAATTAGATGCTGATATCTATGCAGTCTCCGTTAAAGGAGAAAGATTTATTATAGCCGTTGGGCTATTAAATGGTGCACCTTATGAAATGTTTGGAGGTGCCATGAATGGTTTTAATTTAACTACCAGTAAAAAGGGAATTATTCAAAAACTATACAGAAACAAATACAAACTAATTATAGATGGTGGATTTGAGATCGAAGATTTCTCTGAAGCATTCAATCCCGTTGAACAGGTTCTGTTCAGAATGGTATCATCTAACTTAAGACACGGGACTCCAGTAAAGTTTGTCGCAGAACAATTGCACAAAGCTACAGATGACATGGCATCGCTTACTAAAGCGGCGGCACGTGTGCTCAAAAAGTATATTGTTGATGGTGAGCCAGCACATGGACTTAAATGTCCTAGCTGTGGAAACACTAATTTATATTATACTGACGGGTGCGCGTCATGTTCCTGTGGGTTTAGCAAATGTGACTAGCTAAATTTCTGGAATAAGAAGAAAAGATAAAGCCTCATTTTGTATGGGGCTTTTTTAGTTAATAAACAATAATAATAGGAAACAAGGAGAAGCTGATGAACACACAACAACAGCATCAAACGACTGAACCGACTGCACAACCGACTGCAAAATTTATGGAGTGTAATGAGTGTCACACTACTCATGTCGTGGTAGCGAATATCACGGACGATCGCCCATCGTGTAACAAATGCGGAAGTACCAATTTTACTCCCAGAGAGAAGGGGAAACCTGGATACATGCCAGAGTACTGCGACCAATGGAAAGATAAAGCCATTTGGGACGGAGTTATGGCTGTACAGTTAGGCCCTATCCATGAGTGGAAAACACAAATGGAAGAAAAGTACGGTATCGCCTTCGCAAAGAATGACATTCAAGAACTCGCCCACTCTTTAACAGTGGTTGGTAAATCAATGGTGAACGTCTCTCGAGACTCATTTACAAAGGATAACTTTGTACACCAGCTAAAAGGTCAATTCAGATCATTCCTATACTCTCGAAAGAGAAAGAATAAACCAATTAATAAAGCATGAGTAATACGTTCGATATATTGAACGCTGAAGTAGGAAGTCCAGACGATGGAATCAGAAAATTAGAAATCATAGACATTAAAGTTGACACGATTACCTTTGCAGACCAGAGAACAGCCGACAAGGTATTTTTAACTTGTCGTACAGAAGATGGCGAGCGAGAATTTCAAATTAGTGAGGCTTGGAGCGATACACGGAAAGGTAAAAAAGTGCAGGGACTATGGGTACAATTAGATGAAGAAAATCGTTTAGTATCAAGTTCTACACTAGCAAAATTACTGCAATACCTTAAAGCCTCAACAGTTAATGACTTAAAAGGTATGAACGTAACAGGATTTCCTGACACCAGAGGTTATGTCGTACTTACAACATATGACATGGAAAGCGAGACTGAAGAAACTATTTTTAGCTAAGCTAAATTAAAAAGGGGCAGGCCGGTGCTTGCCCCTTGAACGAAACCACGAAAATAAATGCAAACTGATGTAGACCTGCTTCCAGTATATAATAAACTCTATAATCTAGAGCTAGATGATGCTGAAGTAGAAAGAATCACAACCAAGATCGATAAGTTAAGCCCAACTAAATATTCATATTCATTTATCGCAAACAAAACATTGGTCCGTCTATACCCAAAAGAAAAGTATTGGAGACGGCACAATAATGTTGAATTAATTCCATACGATGATGATAGTGACCCTGATGAGGTTGGAGGGTTTATAGGAAAAACTTTAATTCCGAATCTCCCATGTTATACGCTTGATGATTTTGACAAAGAGTTTATTTTTAAGGAATTCGATGTTTTGAAATTAGACAAAGAAGATAAAGAGATGTTACCCTTTGCAGCTCAGCTGTTAAGGGGTGATGTCGACAAAGATGAAAACCCTATAACACAAGTTATAGACTCCATTGATGACCTTAAAGCAAAACTAAAAGATAAATTTCTAAATACTTTTATTTCTAATCAGTATATAGAAAACAAAACAAAAGGTCTAGATGTGCCGCACTCTAAATTGATGGGATGGATATTCGACATTGAAATGACGGATTGTAAAAGTCCAGGAAGGTTGAGAGATCAACTTGATTTTATCCAAGAATTTATAGAAATAGGGGAGTCCGATAATATTAGAATCGGAGTCTCTATGTGTGCACAGACTAGTTATTATAGACAAAATTTTAACACTGCCATAATGATCGCAGACTGTGAAAACCCAGTCTATGATTATATGGACAAGGGAAGACAGTACTTTGCGCCAGACTTACCTATTGGGTATAATAGGCATAGCAAGGAAGATATAAATACAATGCCTAAATCATTTTTACTTAACGACCAGGTTAGACCTGCTCAGAAAGCAGAAGTATTTACGGACATTGAGAATAGAAACACCGATAAGAAAGTATTGCTTGTCGATTCAATGATGCTTGAAACTGTTATTAAACGGTTCCAGCGTCGTGACACTTTAGCCGCAGACAAGGTAAGACAGAAAGATGTATTAAAGGCTAAATTTAAAAAGAAATTAGATAAGCTCGGGAATAATGGTAGCACTTTAAATTTAAATGGCGTAAAGCTAGGTAAAAATTCTATTGAGTATGCTGGACAAAGTCTTTCATGTGATCAAATCGAGACAGCTAGTTTAGTCGCAAAATATGCTGGCTATAGAGGTTTAGATGATTTTAACTTTGATACAGTATCAGATGATTTCTTTAATGAGTTAACAAACCGAGTTGAACGCTCCTGGAAGACAGACGAGTGGACAGGAAAAATCGGAGACATTGATTTTAAAATAGAAAATAAAGTTAATGTAAATAAGGCTGGCGCTACTATGCGTTTAGTTTATATAAATGACTATAAAATCAAAAAAGATGAGGTTGGAGACATTATCCGACGAGGTCTTTGCTACGATGATCAAGCAGTCTTCGATGGTTTTTGCCATCAGGTATCTAAATGCTCTCTTAAATTACATAAGTATTTAAATGAGGGTGTACAACTAAAGGTATATGATGACTATAAGCATAAAACTATAAATTTTAAAATTCCTCTTATTCGTAAAAGCGGAAAGAACTTTATCGTTCTCGATGAAAAAGAGTACGGCGTTGCTGACAGTAATAGATTAATTAAACTGCAGGAAGCTGGACAAATGCACGAGGCTATAAATGTTCTTCTAAATCCCAAGGTTGTCCGAATTGATGGCCCAGCTGATATCGCCCATATCATTGGAAAAGGGACTGAGCTTCACGAACAAGATAAAGATAAAAATAGAAAGTTGATCGAAAAAGTTGAGAACATATTTGATATCTCTGTTACCAATATAACAAACAATGGTGCACGGCAACGTGGCTATGTTATTGATGGCAAGATGTCAAAATACTTTTTAGATATAGGTCGTACAGATAGAGAAACAGTCTTTGATAGATTGAGAGTTTTCTCATATCCTGATATGGGATATGTCTGTATGATTGATAAAACAGTGGAACAGACCGGGCCTTCTAATTTAATTAATAGAATCTTTGCACTGCACAATGACTCTCTAGTTGCTAGAGATGTCCACACATTAAACCAACAGAACTAAATGAGCACAGTATCATACACAATTACAAGCTCTACTGGAGAGGAACATTTTTCTGATGTTCCTGTAGATAAAGCACTAACTGATATTAAAGAACAAATTAATAAAAATTCTAAATGGTTATTTGTTGACCAGAATCAGGAAACTGTCGAAACAATTACGTCCGATAAGCTGGCAAGCGGGACAGTAATTATGTTGACCGACATGCTAGGCGGCGGATAATTGAAAGTTTTAATTATTGGTGGAGGCGGCATAGGCTCTTGGCTTATTGCTCGCCTCGCCAGGCTTAGAGATTACAATCAATTGAATGGGCTTGATGCCCTAGTCGTTGCTGACGACGATGAGATTGAGGATAAAAACTTACCGTACCAGAACTTTGAATTAGATGAGATTATGGATTCTAAAGCACTAGCTCTGGATGCCAGATACGGTTATACTGGAAAGGAAATGCGGATTACAACACATGAACATTTGGAGCCATTTGACATGATTGTGTGTGCCGTAGATAACCCTAAAGCCAGACGCCTAGTCTACGAGCATTGCTCGACAAGGCCAAACAAATATTTTATAGACTTGCGCGCGGAAGGTTCAGCTGTTTGGGGTATTACCTCAGACGCAGGCTGGAACTTAGAACAGTTAAAAGATACCCTTGGTGACGAGGACGCTGATGATAAAAGTTGTCAGCTAGAATATGAGTTATCTGCTGGAATTATTCAGCTAGGAAACACTATTATTGCCGAGATCGGAGCACAATGGATTTTGAACAAACTCAGGAACAAAAAGAACCCTGCAGTTTTTTCTCAAAGATTCTAAAAAGTGCTTGACAAATATTAAATAACATACTATATTAAAAGACTATGAGTGATAACCCTACAAAAACGCAAATCGGATACATCGTCAGCACGGCGACCGATATGAACATCTCGCAACTGAGATGGGATTTGATGCATCATAAAAATGCAGACGAAGGTATATGCCAGGGCAATCTACGCCCGACGGGATGTTTAGTCTGTGACCATGATGTGGAAGCCTGCAGTATTGAAAATTGCGAGCTATGCGCTAAGAAACAAGGGACATATTCACAAACAGATTTCAACGCGCCAAAAGAATAAAATATAATACAATGGGGTAAATTTAAGCGGGAGCTAATTTGCCCCGCTTCATGGGGCTGTAACTCAGTTGGGAGAGTGCTTGCCTTGCACGCAGGAAGTCGCAAGTTCGAATCTTGTCAGCTCCACCATGATTTTTGAAAAGAACTATGGAAACTAAAAGCACACTAATGCCTACTAGTTCTGTCACTGCCCTTACTTCAGATAAAGAGGAGGCTCCTAAAGAAGAGTCTCCTGTTACTGAGGAAATGCGATTAGAGTTTGTTGCTCGACTTCAAGCATTTATAATGGGGCGTACAGACGATGAGGCAAAACGAAAAGAAATGTTAGACGTCGCTACCGAGCAATTTAAAGGTGCGCCGATACATTTAATTAATGAAAATTGCTCAAAGTGTCATGGCCGTGGATTCACTGGCTTTAACACTAACTTTGTCTACTACACAATGTGTGGTAGATGTTTTAAAGGAATTATTTAATCAAATAAATGCATGCAAGTTCTCGAAGTCAAAGAGTTACCTAACGGTGATTTCGAATACGAAATAGATTTGACAGACGAAGAACGCGAAATGATTAAAAAGGCGAAAGGCTGGAAACGGCTAACCAAGGCTAGAATACAGACTTGGTTTTTAGAAACATTAAACAACACGATCGAAAAGGAAAAGTAAACATGTTTAAACTAACGTTTTACTCTGAACCTACCGTGTCTATCTATCCCGTTGACAAGGAAACAGAGACATACGCAAAGGTCAGGAAAACAACAGTACTCTACGAGCGGTATGGGGACAAATCCAAGAAGCTCTTAGAAAGAAAAACTGCGACAGTAGTTCAAAATCCAAATGAGCCGGACCTTCCAGCTCTTGGACAAAAGTATGCGGTGAGTAAACTAACTCAGCAACTCAGAAATCGTAAGATTCGAACAGAAGTTTGGGAACGATTTGCTGATAAAAGTAGGGCCGCTTCCAGAGTAATGGGAAGAGCATAAATCTGGAATAAGAAGTATATAGATAGGTTCTTTGACAATTGGGTTCTTTGGCGGTAGTAAGATTAAACTGCCAAATTCATGGGGTCGACCAGGTTTCGACGGGATGATCCAGAGATATAACTTCAAGCCGACTGGTAGTCGTAAATCACCAAAAGTCAAGTAATTGACAACTATGTAATGCCCCTGGCTGCTTAAGTGCTGCCAGCGTTCCCTCATGGACTCCGATAGTGAGATCGAACGCCGTTTCGGATAGGTTTCTGCAACAGGTTTGACCGAATTCAAGCCGGACCACCTCTAGTAGCGGTATAGCTCATCCTACAGCTCTGTTGGTCGAGCAACAAGGATTATATAGATCAACTAAGCTTGTAAACGTGTATTGAAAGACGTTTCGGACGGGAGTTCGATTCTCCCCGGCTCCACACTTCTGTCCTACTTGATGGTATAGGGCAGAACCATCACAAGCTTGTGGCAACCTCAGACCGATAAGATCTTCTGATAAGGGATGCAAGTTTGCCAACAACGCCAATACTTGATTAGTCTCGAGTATTGGTTGTTGTTGGGCTTTTATTTTTTTCCATCTCTATGCGCGCGTAGCTTAGTTGGTAAAGCAGTGCACTTTTAATGCATTGAGCGGAGGTTCGAGTCCTCCCGCGCGTACTAGTCCCACCTGGATCCGTGTTCCCTATTTAGAGTTACGACTACTTAGGTGCGACGGGTGACACAATGAAGGTCACGCAGGGTGTTTGTGCAAAACGTAACCGCCACAATTTACGCAACAATAGCGTAGGACTTTAAGCTCGCTTAGCTCAGTTGGTTCAGAGCGCCTGCCTTACAAGCAGGATGTCGGGAGTTCGACTCTCTCAGCGAGTACTTAAGCAGGTGAGGATATAAGGTCCCCCTAGCAATCAGGGATAAAACAACACGCAGTAATAAGGCGAAAAAGCCTGCTTATATTATTGCCCTATCGTCTAATGGTAGGACCCCAGCTTTTGGAGCTGGTTATAGAGGTTCGAATCCTTTTGGGGCAGCAAACAAAGAAAGGAATAAAAATGAATGCTTTGCAGTTTATGCGAACGCTCAGTAACGCATGTGGCGGGTTCATGAGTAGAGAGCGAGATGGAAAAGCTTCAAATTCTGAGATGAAACGATGGATAGGAAACCGCTCCGTTATTATTAACGGGGAAAATGTAGCATGGGACGAGGCTATGAACTTTCACATGGAGTCAGTAGTGTTGTTCCCCAAAGGAAAAACAGTAACAATTTTATAGGAGACATATGAAAAAATATGAACTGTATCTGTCAGAAGATACACCAAGTACAACTGTATTAGAAGCTGATGCAGAAGATAAAGAAGACATTCTTGAAAAGGATGCTAAATTAATTTGTAGGTTTGTGGCACCTTCCTGGGAAGATGCTAAGGCCTATGCTGATATGGTAATCTCTAAATTACCATAGTAGACAGCTCCGGTGGTGGAACTGGTAGACACAAGGGACTTAAAATCCCTCGGCAGCAATGTCATGAGGGTTCGACCCCCTCCTGGAGCACATGTATTACAAACAATGTCATCTAAAAAAAGGAACAGTCGAACAGGTTGCTTGGATTCCTGAGAGATATGCCCAAAAAAATAAAGTTTTAAGAATCCAGGAAGAAGAAGGTTGGGTAGTTACTTTTGTAGGTGCCTCCAAAGATGAGTCATTCTTAAATGAGTTTAAGGATTTACATAGGACTCATCGGAAAGTAACAGATATATAAATGCTGTTAAGATGCTTACTCACGCACACAACCGAAGAAAAAATATTTTTGTGGGAAGATAGGCAGTTGCCAATATATAGATTAGCGATTCCCATAAGCGGACAACATTATGTGTGGTATGAGTTTAACAACTACGTTGGTTGGATTGGTACTCGCTATGAGGCCAATACTTGGACTGTACGACAGCGTTTGGAGCATGAGGAGAACGGAGAATATTTTTTTGTTACCGACCATGTAATAGACGCTTTTGAAGAATTGGAAGAATTATTAAGGTCCTCTAGCTCAGTTGGTTAGAGCTAGATTAGCGATTCCCATAAGCGAACAACATTATGTGTGGTACGAGTTTAATAGCTACGTTGGTTGGAAAACACTCTGGTAGTTCAATGGTAGAACGTGGGCCTGATAAGCCCAACACGATAGTTCAACTCTATCTCAGAGTACTAAGCACAAAGTGCTTGACAACTGAGCTATAATACACTATATTCATAGTATGAATAAAGAAAATTTAAAAAAGAAAATTAATGAGAATAAATCCATTCGAGAGATAGCCTGCGAGTATGATGTAAGTTATACAACTGTAAAATACTGGTTGGGCAAACATGGGCTAAAAACAAACTATATTAGAAAGAAATACAGGAGTAAAAAGGTAGGAACATGCTCCATTTGCGATAAAGAGATTACTGGCAAGAATGTTTGTGGTGGGTGTTATGTGAAAATACGCAGATACCGTACTAAAGCACATGCTATAGATCTTTTCGGAGGAAAGTGTGTTAGGTGTGGGTGGTCCGGACCTCAAGCAGGCTTTTCTTTCCACCACCTCCAAGATAAAAAGAACAGCATTGCCAAAATATCTAATAAGTCTTGGAAAGTCGTAAAGGAAGAATTAGATAAATGCATACTTTTATGTTGCAATTGTCATTCAATAGAACATAGTAACGTTCATGATAGATTTTTAAAAGTAGTTGATGAATATAATGGTAAAGATTTTATAGATTAACTTAGTTAAGAGGAGACTTTATGAAGAAAGGAAACGCATTGTAACACCTAACAAGGAGGTTACAATGAAAGCAACATCTAGAAAAGATTATAAGTGGACTACAAACAGCCCATTGTACAGAAAAATTAACAAGAGAGTAAGAGAGCAGCGTGGAGACATCAGCTGCTCATTTTGCCCTTGGCACAGAAAAGAAAACTATAACTGGAGTTCCAGAAACGAAAAAAATTGGAAACAGTATAGGAAGTATCAAAGCCGCGTTCGTCTAGTGGACCAGGACTCTAGATTTTCATTCTAGCAACAGGAGTTCAATTCTCCTACACAATACGTACCTGTAGCTCAGTCGGTAGAGCGGGAGACTGAAAATCTCCGCGTCGGTAGTTCAACTCTGCCCAGGTGCACAGAAATTTAATATAGAGTAGTGGCGCAGCCCGGTAGCGCACGTGCTTTGGGAGCATGGGGTCGCAAGTTCAAATCTTGTCTACTCTACAAACGAAAGGAGGTCTATCATGACCAAGAAACAAATAGTACAATTACTTAAGTTGTTTCCGTTCGAAGTACACGCAGTCGGTGGTGCTGTACGCGATATCATCTTAGGCCGAGAGCCTAACGATATTGATTTAGCAACACCATTAACCCCAACCCAAATTGGGGTCGTACTCAAAAACCATAAAACAATTAAAGTAGTTAACGTGGAAGAACGCTATGGGTTGTCCAGAATACGGATAGACCATGTGGATTATGAGTTAATGACCTATAGGTCAGATTACAACACGGATGGCAGGCATGCTGAAGTAGAGTATGTCTCGTCTATTCAAGAAGATTTAAAACGTAGAGATATTACGATTAACGCCGTAGCTCTTAGTTCAATGGGAAAATTTATTGACCCGCAAGGTGGTATCGCAGACATAAAAGACAAAATTATTATGGCTGTCGGTGATCGCCTTGAAAGATTAAGAGAGGATTTATTACGTGTTCTTAGGGTATTTAGGTTCGCTGCCAGATATGATTTTAAAATTGAAGCTGGCCTAGCACAGGCTATACTCGAGGTACGTGATGAGTTCATGGAGCAGTTAAGCACTCCGACAGAAGGTATGTCGTGGGAGCGAGTTCTTGTTGAATTTGATAAGGCTTTTCAAGATGAAAAGCCAAGTCGCTTTCTAAGCTTACTAAAACAATATGGGTATTTAGATTTATTAATACCTGAGTTTAAGAATGCTGAGAACTTTAACCAGCCTCCTAAATGGCACCCAGAGGGGCATGTCTGGACTCATACCTTACACGTAGTTGATGCTGCTGACCCTGATGTTAGATGGGAAGCGTTTCTACACGATATAGGTAAGGTACATACTGCTGTTCCTAAGGAAGAATACTTTACTTTCCATGGACATGAAAAAGCAAGCGCTAGCCTAGCCTTAACTATCGGCAAGCGTTTTAAGATGTCTAACGAGCGAGTTAAAGCCTTAAGTAACATTGCTGGGTTGCACATGCGACCTCACCAAGTAACTAGTGATAAGGCCGTTCGTAGGTTTCAGTTTGACGCTGGGGAAGATTTAGATAAAATCCACAGACTCCACCAAGCTGATGTTGTCGACAAACCCAGTGGGTATTATCCTGACGCTTTTAGAGAGTTGCCCACGCCTGTAAAAAGGATTGTAGAGGGCAGAGACTTTATAGCTAAAGGCTTTGAACCTGGTCCGAAGATTGGAAAACTAGTTAAACTAGCACACTACCTTCAGCTGGAACATGGTTTAAGCGACAAGTTTGAGATAGTAGAGTTAACAATAAAAACTGGG
>JACKQG010004750.1_pt1 | contig 15553 bp, 16 predicted proteins | sample 8237621 | NCBI WGS metagenome assembly JACKQG01 (sample SAMN15677084, study PRJNA649215) | marine metagenome | biome: marine; feature: Black Sea; material: saline water; isolation source: suspended particulate matter (SPM) from the Black Sea western gyre | collected 2013-06-09/2013-06-10 | depth... | reverse complement strand
AGGTTGGCGTCTTGCCAAGAATGAGCTGGGTCAACAACGCCCGGCAGCACACGTAATTGTTAAGCGGCACGTCGCGGTCAGCGGTCAAGGTGTGCAACAAAAAAGATCAAGAAAGGATTGTCTAGCTATCCAAGGGGTGTCCGTTTCGTAAATACCCTCAACGTGCGTGAGGTCACTTCATCGGCGATGCAATTCTGTGACAGTACGCTATCTTTTAGGGCATAAGGTTGTTGGCAGAGAAAGATGTAATAAACGTTGCAGTCCAGGGTGCTTTCCAGAACGGTGTGCCGCCTAACCTCACGTGGTGCTGACCGGGCTATCGCCCGAGGGTAAGCGGCGCGATGATAGGCCGCCCAGGTCGTGTAACCGCGTTTGACCAGATTATAGGTCTGCCCGTAGGTATGGCCGACCCCGAGCACCCCCACAAAAGCAATACCGCAAAACTCACTTTTGGCTTTGCGGTGGAGTTTTGCAATTCCCAATGAGACATCATGTCTGCTGGACACCACAAAGCATGAAAATGGGCTATTTTCAAGACAGCGGGCTAACCACTGAGACACGGAGACACTGAGATTCTAAAAAGAGGTTTTCTCCGTGGTGAAAAGAAAGGATGACCTATGCAACGTAATTTCCCTGTTCTGCAAAACAAGCATGTTGTTCCATTATTAGAAAAGGACTTGACCGATAAAATCATCGGAGCGGCAATTGAAGTCCATAAAATACTTGGTCCTGGATTGCTTGAGTCCTCCTATCAAATATGCCTGGAGCATGAAAGTAACCTGCGAAAAATACTGTTTGACCGACAGGTTGATTTGCCGTTGAATTACAAAGGCATTGACTTGGACGCGGGCTATCGAATTGACTTCATTTTTGATAAGCGAGTGATTGTCGAAAAGTTATTCCTGTTCACGAAGCGCAGTTATTGACCTACATGAGACTGACAGGCATTCGCGTCGGTCTTTTGATTGACTTCAACGTGCCTGTTCTGAAAGATGGCATTGATCGCCGAGTCCTTTAAAACTGAAACCACGGAGACGCGAAGACACAGCGATTATAAAACTCCGTGTCTCCGTGTCTCCGTGGTTAAAATCTTTTGAGGAAACCTATGAGACAGCATGTCTGCTGGACACCACAAAGCATGAAAATGGGCTATTTTCAAGACAGCCTACAAGCGCACAATGGAATTCAATAGTGACTTTTGCGGTATTGCCACAAAAGCCAGCGCGGCATCATCTACGTGCAGAAATTGGTGCAGGGCGTTGCCATCCCCGCAGATCAGGATGGGCTTGCCCTTGCGGATGCGGTCCATCCAGGAGTAATCCCAAGATATTTGACGAATCAAACCCTGTTGAGGGCCATAGGTGGTAGAGGGCTTGATGATCGTCACCGGGAAATTCTCACGGTAGTAGGCCTGCAAAAAAACGGCATCCGCGGCGGCTTTGTGGCGCCCATACGCTGTGATCGGCCGCAGAGGATGATCTTCGGTGACCGGCAGCCAGTCCGATTCGATGCCGTAGGTGCAGACCGTGGAGCACATCACAAAATGCCCCACTTCGCGGAAGGCGCGCAGGCTGCTGCGGGCATCCTCAGCCGTGAAGCAAATCATATCGATGACGGCATCGAATGTTTCTGCGTTCATGCGATCTTCGAAGGCCTGGCGCTGATAGCGATCTCCCTGGATCAGACGCACCCCTTCAGGCGTGGGAGCATGCTGCCCACGGTTGAAGATCGTCACATCATGGCCTTCAGCGAGCAGCTTGCGCACGATGCTGGTGCTGATATTTCCGGTTCCACCAAGGATGCATACTTTCATGTTATCAACGCGTTAATGTCACTTTAGATAATCCGTAAGGATGGTCAGGGTCTAATCCTTTAGCTTTAGCAAGCAGCAGGCTAAACATCTGCCCGGGGAGCACGGCTGTTAGGGGCGTCAGGTGTTCGGCAATGGAGGATGGGAGGGTCATGGCAAGATGAGATTGCTCCAGCAAGGAAGCATCATCGGAAATCATCAATAGCTCACAATGGTTTTGCCGCAATTCCTTCAAGAGCACACTCAAATCTTCAAAAACAGCCCCGGTTGGGGCGATGAAAATCACCGGGAAGCCATCCTGAGCCATGACGATGGGGCCATGCCGAAAATCTGCTGAAGAATAAGGTTCGGCGACAACCCTGGTCAATTCTTTGATTTTTAAGGCGATTTCAAAGGCTGTACTGTAATTATACCCTCGCCCAATAACAGCACAGTGCTGCATATAGCGGTAGCGCTCCACGCGATCGAGAATGGGGGCTAAGGCCTGCAGGGTGTACTGCATCTGTTCTGGCACTGCGTAAAGCGCCTCGCTGACACCTTCACCCTCAGATAGGGCCTCAGAAAAGAGCGCTAAGGCGCCCAAGGAGTTTGTATAGGTTTTGGTAGCGGCAACGGAAAGTTCTGGCCCTGCGCAAATATCGATCACGAACTCGGCGGCCTCAGCCAGGGGAGAAGCCGGGGCGTTCGTAATTGCCATGGTCGGCCTGCCTTGCCTGCGCCCCTCCGCAAGAACTGACACAATATCTGGGGACTGGCCGGATTGAGAAATCCCCAACACAAAGGCCCCCGACAAATCTGGGGGCTGGTGGTAGATGGAAAACAATGAGGGTGTCGCCAGGGCGACCGGTACCCGGTTGCGCGCCCCGAATAGATATTGTGCGTAACGGGCTGCATTGTCGGATGTGCCGCGCGCGGCGACGAAGAGATAATCGAACTGACCTCTGACCCGCCTGGCTATCGCACCAACATGCGCCGCCTGCTGCTCCAGCAGACACCTGAAGACGGCTGGCTGCGCGTAGATTTCTGCTTCTAATGCAGTTTGCTTATTGGCGCTCTCCATCATCGTTCTTGCTGCTCTCTATAGCGATGGGCGGCCTCGGCCAGGTCAGCGGCGTTGGCCTGGATTTTCTTCAGCGCCGCTACAGCGTCATCGACGCCTTTTCGACCGGCGCGGAAAACGGCCTCATCCAACCAGACGGCCTCATGCTCGCAAGCGCGCGTCGACTCCGGCAAATCCATCTCGGCGAAATTGAAACGCCCGGGAAAAACACTGGGGACGGGTAATTTAGAAAGCAGCGGCTGAAAGAGAGTGTAATTCTGCATGGTCTCATACCCATTCCAGCAGGGCACGCCTTCTGCGTCCAGCGCCGCGCAAACTTCATCATGCTGCGCGCCGAAGGTTTCTGGATCGATAGCGAAGATGAAGCGATAGAACGAACGCGTGGTATGGCGCGGGTCGCGTTTGAGCAGCCGCACTCCTGGGATTTCGCTGAGGCTCTCTTCCATATAGGCCATCATCTCTGCGCGCTGCTGGATCTGCTCCGGTAGACGCTGGAGGCCGACCTTGGCCAGCGCACAGGCCAGTTCACTCATGCGGTAGTTAGCGCCCATGGTGAAGTTTGTGCCTTCTTCCTGCCCGCCTCCCGGGGCATGTGAACGTCCACAGTTGATGATTCCGGCTGCTTTGGCGGCCAGCTCCGGCGTGCGGCAGAGCAGCACCCCGCCCTCGCCTGAAGTCAGGATTTTGGAGGATTGCAGGCTGAAAGAGCCAAAATGCCCGATGGTGCCAGCTCCCTGGCCGCGCCATTTGGCCCCGTGAGCGTGAGCGCAATCTTCGATCACGATCAGGTGATGCACCTCGGCGATCTGCATAATAGCGTCCATATCGGCCATCTGCGCGCCGAGATGGACGGGAATTACGGCGCGGGTCTTCTCGGTGATGGCGGCCTCGACCGATCGGGGGCTGATGGTGTAGGTGTCGGGGTCGATATCGACGATGACGGGGATGGCGCCCGCCGCCATGGGCGCTGCGGCCGTGGCCTGGAAAGTGTACGCCGGTACGATCACCTCATCTCCCCAGCCAATGTCGGCGGCACGCAGGGCAACCTCCATGGTGACCGTGCCATTGGCCATCGCCACGGGATAACCGCCCCCCTGGAATTCAGCAAAAGCCTTCAAAAAAGCCTGAGTCTCCGGCCCGGGATAGGGGTAACCACCCCAGCGGCCAGATTCGATCACGCGGGTCACGGCCTCGATATCGCGTTCGTCATGCACCGGCCATAGGGGGTAGGATTCGGTACGGGTGGGCGCGCCACCCAAAATTGCAAGTTTGGACATTCTCATCTCCTCATAATTGGTGGTGTTACGCAGTCTGATGGAAAGATGCCGAAAAATAGGGTGAACGTGGGGGGCGCAGCCCCCCACGCTCACCCTATTTTTCGGGGTACTCTCTTTCTACTGCGTAACATGAGTAATTAAACTTCTTTTGCCCGTCACCATCAGGCGAAAAACCAGTAAAGCCAACAGGCTGCCTGTCAGGGTCAGGGCGTACAACCAATAGGCGCCAAACAAATCGAAGATCAGACCCGATAGCGGCGCGCCGACGATGGAAATCATCCCACGCAAGGTAACGGTATACAATGCCAGGGCGGTGGTGACCTGGCCCAGGGGGGCGCGTTCGCTGATGAATACCAACACGGCTACGCTGTAGAAGCTGAAGGCCAACCCGCCCAAAACCCGCATGGCAACGATAACAGCCACATGGGGGACGAGCAGGATGATCAAAGCCATCAGCGCGTATAACAACCACATCCACTGCAGCACCTGGTGAGAGCCGTAATGTCTGACCCAGCGGTCCGCCCATAACATGCCGGGAAGCTCTACCAGGTCGCCGATGGTGCTGGCCAGACCGATCAGGCTTTCGCCAGCGCCCAGTTGATCCATGTAAAGCGGTTCGAACTGGTATAAGCCCAGGCGCGTCAGCCAGGTGATGATCAGCGCTGCCGCCAGTCCCAGCATGGCCGGGTCGCCTCGAAGCCCGCGCAATACCTGGCGCGGCGGAACTTTCGTGCGCGGCGGTGCGCGGCGGTGCGCGGCCCGGGGTGGATGCCTGTCCGATAGGCAGCCACTGCAAAACCAGGATGCCGATCACCATCATCCCGGCGTAGCCAACGAAAGCCGAAAAGATGCCCAACCGTTCGATCAACCAGCCGCTGGCCAACACCACAATCGCCCAGCCCAGCGACCCCCACAAGCGAATGCTGCCATAGCCTGATGTCGTGGGTCGCTTTGCCGCTCCCAAGGCCATGATCGCCGACATGGGTTCCACGCCCGAAGCCAATAAGGTTTCCAGCGCGACCAGCAGGAGCATCCATACGAAGAACTTCTGCTGGCTTAGTAACAGGTAGCTGGCGGCTGACCCCAGCAAAGCCACCTGCAGCAAACGGTTTGGCCGAGAAATATTGTCGCTCAAACGCCCCCATATCGGCGCAGCCACCAGGGCGATCAGCGCGCCACAAGTGCCCAGCAGGCCAATCTGGGTGCCGCTCAACTCTTCCAAAGCTTTTCCTCGCTCATTTTATTGCTGTGTCCAGAAATCCGGAGCTGCGGGTCTGGCTTTGCGCTGGTTGAATTCGATGACCAGTCCGGGGGTAACCTGGTCGGCTTTGACGGCGCGGATCAAGGCCACCAGGGCCTCGACCTCGTCTTCCAGCATGATCTGTCCTTTTTCGGCGCTGGCTTTGCCCGCATCGCCCACATACATGTGAGGGTACATGGCATACCAATCCATCTGCGAATACGCACCCACGTTTTCGAGTTCTTTATTGCGGCCCAGGCTGGTGAAGGGTTGGGGCGGCACCTGATTCATTTTGACCAGGCCAGCATCGATGTGCAGCATCACGCTGGTTTCCGCTTCACAGGCATGGCCGTATTCAGCACATTCGAGCAATTCGTCCGCCCCGGCGAAAAAGGGCAAATCCGCGTAATAAACCGTGTAGGCCTTGCCCTTCTCCGGCAGAGTCTGCACGAAAAGGGGTAAGAAAAAACGATTGCCGCCATGGCCGTTATGCAGGATGATCCTGGTCAGGCCGTTGCGAGCCATCTCGTCACAGATATTCTCCAGCAGAGCGAATATCAATTCGCGCTGCAGAACCAGTGCCCCAGGCAGGTGAGCCGATTCGATGTTGATGCCAAAGGGATACATCGGAAAGACGACAGCTGGCTCCTGTTCGGCGGCGCGGCAGGCCGACCAATGCGCGGCGAAGGAGTCCATCCCCAGGGGCAGGTGTGAGGCATGAGCCTCGATCACCCCCACCGGGATGATGCCAACGCCCTGGCAATCCTGGAGGGCTTTTTCGAAATCAAGTGAGGTCAGGTTTTCCCATTGCATCGATTATCTCCTTGGTGGTCTTTATCAAGCGATCCCGCAAACCATAGCCATCGAAACCGGCCTGCTCCATGCCCAAGAGTACACCGCCGACCACCGGCGGGGCCGTCAGACGCACGAAGCGCGCCCGGGGAGCAACGCTGGAGAGCGACTCCGAGCGCCGACACGAATGCCGTTACTAGGGCAGAGGGATGGTGTTAATCACCCCCCTCTGCTCTCCCCCCTAGTAATGGCCCAAAATGCGCTAAACTCATCCGGACTGGCCTGAATGCAAGCTGGCTCACAAAGTACCTGCTCGGATCTTGATTTTAGAGCTTAAATTATCAGCAAAGTTGTCTCAAATCATTGACACATTCCGGAACGGTTACCCCAGCGATTGCCAAAAACGTTCGCTATAAGGCTGTTCGGTCGAAAGCGAGGCGGCGTAGGCTTGTAAAGTTTGGGCCATGGCGGCCTCGCTTCCAAAAAGACTCGCTATTTGGGACTGGTAGCAAGCAATGGCCTCGGTTTTTATGATTGGGTCGATGTCCAGGTCGGTGGAATGCCACTCAGCAGCGGCATACCGGGCCAAAGCTGCCTGAACCGAGTCTGGCGCGTGGCGAGGAATATGCCCTGCGGCATAGGGAAAATCTTCGTAGTATCTCAGACGAGGGCCAAAATTCGACGGCAAGGGCAGACGCCGCGCCGCCTGGTTTACCAACTGGTGGTCTGCATGGCGGCCAACAGTTAACGGTGCGTAAAGTGTTGTGGGATACAGCCTGGACGTTAAGGGCCGGAGCCATGTTTCTAACTGCTCGGTTAAGGGTATATCCAGGGGATGAGGTTGTCCAAAGAGGGACTGCAGGTTGCTGTAGAGCGGGCTTGCGTTGGGGGTCAGGCGGTAAAGCGCTTCTTGAAAACCCAGGTGGATAAAATTAACGCCCAGGTGACGCATAGCCGCTCGATCTTCTGCCCGGCGGGTTACGTAGGGAGTGGGAGGATTACCCCAGGCCGCGTGCATTTCTTGAGCCAGGAGGGAAAGATGGGTGAGGTCCGGATTGCCGGCAAATATTGTGACCACTAAGACTGTTTCTCCGGCTGCTGCCTGCCGGGCAATGGCGCCACCACAGGATAGAACCACGTCGTCCAGATGGGGAGAAAGATAGATGTGCTGATGGTCGGGAAGAGTCATTGATGCTGTAACCTTTTCGGGATGTAGCTGCGTTGTAAGGAGGTGATTTCATCTAATAAAGTCTCTGCTAACGAAAGAGAAAGGACTAGCGGATTAGCCGCCAAAGCTCTAACAGCCTCCCGCCGCGTCCCTTGCCAGATAGCCCGCGCCGCCAGCCACTGATACTCGGCCAGCATGGTTAAAAGGCCCATCACGGCATGAGGCAGGGGATTTTGCGCCAGCGGCGTGGCGCCCAATCGATCCAGGCGGCAAGGCAGTTCAACCACCCGACCGGCATCAAAACCGGGCAGGGCACTGCCGTTGAGCACATTCAGCGTATGAATTGCGCCGTCATCTGTTACCAGGCTGCGCAACACGTCAACCGCCATATCGCCAAACAATGAGCCACCCCGCACTTTTTTCAGCTTGGGGGTGGGGGCCTCGATTTCTTGGCGGTAATGGGCGTAGTAATCTGGTAAAGCAGCCATAATTTGCTGGGCGCGGGTATGCGATGCGGCTCGGGCCTCGGCCAGTGTTTCTTCGCGGTAGTAGTAATATTGCAGATAACTGTTAGGGACGCGGCCAAATTCACGGGTCAGGCGGAATTGTCGCTTGACCCGGTTTGATAGATCGGGTCGCGCCAGCACGGCATCGCAGGCATCACGCATCAGCGCTACGCCATTTTGCCCGTTCACCTTAAAACGGGCGCTCCAGGTGGCGTGGTTCAGGCCAACCGATTCGTATTTGACCCCGGTTGGCTTTTTTATATCCATAGCAGCCAGAATTTTTTGCAAGTCGCCGCTAGATTGGTCACAAATACTGATCACCGGGACATTGGTAAAGTGGTTCACGGCTTCGGCCACAATTTGGGTGGGGTTGGTGTAGTTAACCAGCACGGCTTGCGGCGCTAACTCAGCCATTTCTGTGGCGATAGCTTTGATAACGGGCAAGGTGCGCATCGCAAAGAAGAACCCGCCCGGCCCAATGGTTTCTTGGCCGATGACGCCATGTTTAAGTGGAATCGATTCATCCTGGTGGCGCGCTTTGAAGCCGCCCTGGCGAAAAGAGGTCAATACGTAATTTGCATCGGCAATGGCGGCCCGCCGGTTGGTGGTGGCCGTCAGCCGCAGGCCGGCCTGGGCGGCCTCGACCATGCGGCTTCCCAGCCGGTGAACCACATCTAGGTTGTCGGCGGCAATGTCCATCAAGGCCAGTTCGGCCCCGGCAAAGGCGTCGGCATGGCGGATAAAGGCGTGAAGCAGGCCGGGAGCATAGGCGCTGCCCCCGCCGATTATGGCAATTTTGATAGCCATGATTGCACTTCCTTTAGCGAAGGCGCTGCGGTAGCGCCGCCCGGCGCAGTGGTGGTCAGCCCGCCGCAAATTGCGCCGTAGCGCAGACAATCGCGCAAAGACAAATTCTTTATAAAGGCGTAGATGAAACCGGCGTCAAAGGCGTCGCCGGCGCCGGTGGTGTCAACGGGCGTTACCGGCAGGGCGGGAAACTGCTCGGTTTGGTTACCTGTTTTGGCTATGACTCCATCCCCGCCCTGTTTAACCACAACGGTAGGAACATCGTCAGCCAGGCGGTGCAGGGCTTCTTCCGGTTGTTGGCAACCCGTTAGCGCGCAGGCTTCGGCGGCGCTGGGTAGAAAAACATCGACCGACTTTATCAAAGCCCGGGTGTGTGGCGCTTGCAGATTGGCCGCCTCCCAGCCGCAATCCAGAGACACAGTCAACCCGGAGTCATGGGCCAGATGAGGCAGGTTGGGATAAGCAAACCCTGCCCCCAGGCTGCTAATATGCACATGAGAGGCCGAATGACGAGCCAGCAGGTCGGATATATTTGGCCGGTTAGGGGGCGGGTCGAGTTTGGTGACAAAGGCCCGGTCCTGGGGAAAGGAGAGCGCGACCGTCACCTGAAATAAAGGCTGCGGGTGATGACGAATCAGCGCAGCATCGAGTCCTTCTGTTTCGATTAAACTGGCAACGATCTGGCTAAAAAAATCGTTGCCCAGGTCAGCCACCAGCCCGACGCGCAAACCCAGCCGATGTAACGCCGCGGCGGTAATAAAACTACCTCCGGCGGCAACATCGAGCTGTCCGGCAAAAACTTCCTGTCCTGTTTTGGGGATGTCCGGCAGGTCGGTGAATATCAGGTCGCAGAAGATGCGGCCGACGACCAGAACATCGTAATCAGTTGACATGGGGGGGCAAGCTCTCCGCAATAGTCATTGTCAGATTATAAACTCCTTTGGGGATTGGCGTGTAGTGTAGTGATTGTCGATTGGGGAGTGCTTGCATCAGGAATCCAACAGAAAGAAGGAGACTCCGCTCGAAGTGAAAGCATCCAATGAAGTATGGCGGGTAGGAGCCCCTTCTTTCTGCTACGTTTCCCTAACCCGGACGAGCCGGAACCAAACAGGAAGTATTGAACCGCAAAGACGCTAAGAACGCAAAGAAAACCGATAAAAAAATCTTAGCGATCTTCGCGTCTTCGCGGTGAACTCCTTGTTTTTTGTGCAAGGAATCAACTGTTAAGATACTAATACTACAGCGCAAGGTTCAGAGAACCACCACCAAATTGCTCTTCCCGGATTCGTTGCTATGCACGCCGCTGGCGATCCGGCTCAGGGCGGATAACGTATCCGCCCTGAGCATTAAAAACCTGTCGACTTTGCGCTGTATTACTATTGTTGTCGGAGTTAGTTTACAGGCCGGCTTCCAACTTTGCCTTCACGCGGTCCAGAGCGGTTTGGGCATCGAGTTCACCCAAAAGCACGGCCTGAATCGCATCGGTCAGGGCGTCTTCCAACAAATTCCAGTCGCTAACCAGCGGTTGGGCCTTGCCCAGGGGAACCATATCCACAAAGGGTTTCCAGGTGGGGTCATCCTGAAAGAAAGCCAACTCGGCTTCGGCGGGACGCGCGGGGGTCATGCCCCAGGTGGTATCCAGGGTTTCCTGGTTTTCCCGACTGGTCAGATACAGGACCAGTTGTTGGGCTTCCTCGGGATGTTCGGATTGGCTGAAGACGAGCAGCGAGTCGGAAACGAGGATGGTTGAGCTGGCGCCGTTGGGGCCGGCGGGCAGTGGAGCTACGCCAAAGTTGATACCGGCATCAACAAAAGCAGCGCGTCGCCAGGGGCCGGAGATGTACATGCCAACAACTTCTTCGGCAAAGAGTTCCCACAGGTCTTCACGTTGATGGGCAATGGGGCCGGGTTCGGCATAATCGGCCAGACCGGCATAGAATTCTAAGGCTTCCACGGCTTCAGGACTGTTTATGACCACATTGCCGTCGGCGTCAATCACCTCGCCCCCGTTTTGGTAGAGGAAGTTAAAGAATTGAGAGGTGGTAGACACGAATTTAGCGCCTGCCAGGGCAAAGCCGTAGGCATCGGTGTTTTCGCTGATGGCTTTGGCCGCGGCCTCCAATTCCTCCCAGGTGGTAGGAGGGCTATCCGGGTCAAGGCCGGCCTGCTCGAACAGATCTTTGTTATAGTAGAGTACCTTGGACGAGAAGGCTCGCGGTACGCCATAAATTTCGCCGTTCCAGGTGACCATACCCCAGATGGAGTCGGCATACTCGGACTGGCGGTCTGCGGGGACGGCAATGGAGGCAATCGCCCCCATCTCGGCCAGGGAGGGGATATAGCGAGAGCCGGTATAGGCCACATCAGGGGCGTTGCCAGAGCCGACCATAGTCAACATCTTCTGGAAGCCCTGTCCCCAGGGTACCATGACCATATCCACTTCGATACCGGTTTCTGCAGTAAAGGCTTCTATTTGCGGACCAACAACTCCTTTTTCGCCCTCACCTCCGCTGCGCAGGAAAACCAGCTTTACCGGCTCTGCGGGGCCTGGGGTGGGGGTTACGACGACCTCTTTTTCTACTTCGACTGTTTGGATGATGGTTTCCGGCGTTGGCGTGGCGCCGCAAGCCGCCGTGAACAGGGCCAAGAATGTCATAGACAACAAGAACAAAATGGTGCGTTTCATGCTATTACTCCTCGTATGATATGTATGGATTTAAATGGTGTTGAACAGTGACAAATTAGACATCAGGTGAGATTTATCGTGGATAGCTTCACCTCCTCTCATCCTTTTATTGCGCCGGCCGTCAGACCATCAATCAGGTATCGTTGCAAAAAGAGAAAAACCAGAACAACAGGCAGAATACCAACTAACGAGGCCGCCATCAACTCATTCCAATGCATGATATTTTGACCAAAGTATTCATATAGCCCCTGCGTAATGGGTTGGATTTCTCGGATAGTATTGAAGCTAATGGCGAAGATAAATTGCTGACCCCAGGAGGAAACAAAGGCAAAGGTAGCCACAGTAACCACTCCCGGCGCGGCCAGCGGCAAAACAATGAGGCGCAGAGTTTGCCATGGGGTAGCGCCGTCAACCCAGGCCGCTTGCTCCAAGGCCTTGGGGATGTTGTCGAAATAACCGGTTAGCATCCAAATCGAAAAAGGCAACAAAAAGGCTGCGCCGGGCAAAATCATGGACCAGTAGGTGTTGAGCAAGTTAAACAGGCGCATCGTGCGGAATAGAGGCACTAACAACACCACCGGTGAGAACATATTAATCGCCAGGGTCAAAAAAAGGAGCACATCGCGACCGGGAAATCTAAAGCGTGAGAAGGCGTAACCGGCCGGTATAGACGCCACCAGACAGATCATGGTAACGGCAGTGGAAATAAACACGCTGTTCAGTATGTAGCGGGGTAAAAGGGGAACCGTTTCCCACAGGTCGCGGGTGTAGGTTTGCAGGTAGATTGTTTCGGGCCACAAGGTATGGGGCACGCTAAAAACCTGCTCTAGCGGCTTGATAGAAACCAGGAACATCTCGATGAAAGGGAGCATCAAAAAGAGTAAAAAGAGGCCCAATAGCAGGTAAATGGTTGTTGTTTGCCAAAATCGCTGTTGCATCGTTTACGCTTCTTCCAGGTTGAGTTGCTTGAAATAAATGACGCTGACCACGGCCAGAATGACAAATACGATCACCGCCAGCGCCGAAGCCAATCCGAACTTGAAGCTGCCAAAGGCGGTGCGGAAGGTTTGGATGACCAGCGTGGTGGTTGCATCACGAGGGCCGCCGCCGGTCATGACCCAAATGACGTCGAAGGAGTTAAAGGTCCAGACCGAAGAAAGCAGCGTAGCCATGAGCAAAGCCTGTTTTAACTGGGGGAGGGTAATGTGGCGAAACCGCTGCCAACGGTTAGCCCCATCTACACGGGCGGCCTCGTAAAAAACGCCGGGGATAGCTTGCAGGCTGGCCAGAAAAATAATTGCCATAAAGGGAGTACCCACCCAGGAATCGTTGATGACGGCGGCAATAAAGGCGGAGGTTTTGCCGGCCAACAATTCAAAGGGTTCTCCGATAATGTGCAGGCGAAGCAGAATCCCATTGATTAACCCATGCTGGCCGTTGTAGAGCCAGGTCCAGGCAATGGCGCCAATAGAGATGGGTACAATCCAGGGCAAAAGGGTTAGCGTGCGGGCTATCGTGCGGCCGGGAAACTTCTCATTAAGCAGTAATGCTCCCCCCAGGCCGAGCACCGTTTTTAAGCCTACGCTGACCAGAGTCCAGATAATTGTACGTCCCAAGGTGCGCCAGAAGCTCGGATCGCTCAAGAGCGTGACAAAGTTGTCGATACCAACAAAATCGCCGGTGCCAATTAGCCTGGTATTGGTTACGGATAGCCTGACTGTTTCGATTAAAGGAAAACCAAGGATACCCAGCATAATTGCGGCCGTAGGCAATAAGCATAAATAGGCTATCCAGTTAGCACGCATGGCCTGGAGTGTCTTCATTGGGCCTCGCTTTCTATATTGAATGAAGACAACCATTGTTCGCTGCATAGCAGCGCGACACCACGCAGCGAAACATCTTGACCAAGGGGTGACATAGCAACTTCCAGGGGATTCGAAGCGTGGGACAACACCGAGGCCTTGATGGCCCGCCGAACCGGTTCCAGCAGGGTCTCGCCAAACGGGGCAAAACCACCCCCAATAATAATTTTGGAGGGGTTGAGAATGTGGATAACTTTGGCGATAGCGCTGCCCAAATAGATGCCCATCCGGTCAACCAGATTGAAAGCAACCCGGTCTCCTTGATCCAAGGCTTCGACGATGGTCTCCAGGGTTAAGGCATTCACATCACCATGAACCATACGGGCCATGTGGGTATCAACACCATCTTCAATAGCCGCACGAGCCTGTGACACCAGAACAGCCGGAATGGCAGTAACATGCAAGCAGCCATAATGACCACATGTGCAGCGTGGCCCGTTTTCTTCAACAACCATATGACCAATTTCACCGGCCACGCCGGATATCCCCCGATAAATCTGGCCATTAAGGATAATACCGGAGCCTACTCCCGTGTCTTGACCTAAAAATAACACGATATGATTTCTGCCTTGCCCAGCACCAATTTCTCGTTCGGCCCAAACAGCAGCAATACCGTCATTTTCTACCAGTACAGGCAGTTTAAAGTGGTCGCGTAAGCGTTGCCCCAGAGGGATGTCGTACCACTGTAACGGGCTGGAAATAACTAAATCACCATCGGCGTTAACTACTCCGGGAACGCTAAGACCGATGTAGGCAATTTCCTTTGGGGTGACTTTTTCACCCATTATTAAATTTTCAACGGCAGCCACAATTTCCTGAAGACCTTCATCGGGCTTGTTCATTACCTGGATCGTCTGCTCGTGCCGGGTGATAATGCTGCCGTTCATGTCCAGCAGCGCGGTTGTAAGTTTCGTTTTGCCTAATGAAAGAGCCACAATCTGCCATACCTTGGGGTTAAAGCCGTAGAGTTGTGGTCGCCGTCCGCCGCGTGAATCACCTTGTCCCAATTCCTCAGCAAGATGCACTTTCTGCAAATCATCAATAATGGTGGATACTGTTGGAACGCTGAGGCCGGTGCGTTGGGCCAAATCTGCCCGGCTTAACGGCCCCTTGCTGCGAATTAGGTTGAGAATAGCAGCATAATTTGCTGCCTTTGAGTTGGTTCGGGGTGAGTCTGTCATTGCACCTTCCTATCATAATCGTTCATTATTAAATTACTTTAGAAAATAACAGTGAAATTATCAGACTTATTAATATAATCTTAACTACTAAGGCCAAAGTATACAGCATTATTAAAATTTTGTCAAATAAGAACACTGATGAGAGCGCACAAATGTTGTTAGAGAGATTTCCGAAAAAAGGGATGTGGGGCGTGCGGAGCACGCCCCACGAAGTAAACAGCAAACTACCCCCTACGCGACACACCTAAGCAAAAAACTAAAGATCACCCACCCATACCACCCCCACAGCGGCCAGGAAGTAGAGATCATTCGTAAATGTCATGGGGAAAACATCCTGGTGGAGACGGCTGAAGGAGATCGCGAGGTGGTGGTCATGAGTTGGGCCGACCACGGAAGCGGGCCGGAAAAGGAGGCGACGGCGAAAGAACCGCCACATCTACTGGATTACGAAGGGCTGGTGCAGGCCGCAGAACTGATCGAGCAAATAAAGGGGGAGGGGGAAACACAAAAAACGACTTGCCAAACCGAAGCAGGCGACTATGATGGGGGCCAACGGAAAGACGAGACAACTTCGGAGGTGAAGTCATGACCCAAGCCATCCCAAACAAGCAGAAAGTGAAGTTGAGCCAGGTATGGGCACAACTGGCCAGGGAGCAACAGAGAGGGATCATCCAGCTCATGGCGCAATTGGTGGTCAAGATGCTGGTGGAACAAAAGGAGGTGGGAGATGGTGCTGGCACATAAGGGGCATAAAATCCAGGCCGATCACCTTGAGCGGCAAGCCCTGATCTACATCCGACAGTCGAGTCTGACGCAGGTGAAGGAGAATGTGGGCAGCAAAGCGCGTCAATACGACCTGGTGAAGCGAGCGCAGGATTTTGGCTGGGCCAAAGAGCAGGTCGTGGTCGTGGATCAGGATCAAGGGCGTTCGGGAGCCAGCGCCGAAGGCCGCGATGGCTTCCAGCAGTTGGTGGCCGAAGTCGGGCTGGGGCACGCGGGGGCGGTCTTCAGCCTGGAAGCCTCCCGGCTGGCGCGATCTTGTATTGATTGGTATCGATTGCTGGAGATTTGTGCGCTGACCAAAACCCTGGTGGTGGATGAAGAAAGCATCTACGATCCCAGCCATTACAACGACCGCTTGCTGCTGGGCTTCAAGGGCACCAT
>JACKQG010001481.1_pt1 | contig 15554 bp, 18 predicted proteins | sample 8237621 | NCBI WGS metagenome assembly JACKQG01 (sample SAMN15677084, study PRJNA649215) | marine metagenome | biome: marine; feature: Black Sea; material: saline water; isolation source: suspended particulate matter (SPM) from the Black Sea western gyre | collected 2013-06-09/2013-06-10 | depth... | reverse complement strand
TCGATGATGAATGGAATATTCTTTGCCCGTGCCAGCGCATCCAGATGACTCATTTCCTCGTCCGTCAATACGTTGCCGGTCGGATTGGTCGGGCGCGATACACAGATTGCGCCGATATCGTCGCCGATTTCCAAGGTTTGGAAATCCACATGATATTTAAACAGCCGGTTATCGAGCAGCTCCATGGCCGGACGTTGCGCCGTGAAAAAGTCGTCGCACAGGCCGGTGTCGGCATAGCCGATATATTCAGGTGTTACCGGAAACAGCACCTTCTTTTTTGAGCCGTCGGGCATTTCACCGGCGAAAAGATTGAACAGGCAGAACAGCGAACTCTGGCTTCCATTGGTCAGCGCAATGTTCTGCGGCCCAATGTCCCAGCCGAAGGTGTCGCGCAACAGGGTTGCCAACGCTTCAATAAAAGCGGCATTGCCGCGCGAGCCGTCGTAGTTGCCGATCATCGACTCAAACGCGCCCGGTTCCTCCAGAATGGCCATTAGCCGCTCACGAAAGATCGCCTGCACCTCTGGAATATGTGCCGGGTTGCCGCCGCCGAGCATCAGCATATCTCCATCAGTCAACGCCGCGCCGAGATCATCCATCAACTGGGTGATCCCCGCTCCGCGGGTGAACTTTTCGCCGAATTTTGAAAACGTCATGAAATCTCCAGATTTTCCCAGCTGGGCTGGGCAAGCAGATGTTCGAGCAGCACGGCGCAGGCGACGGCATCGTAGAGCGCGTCGTGCGGCCTGCCAACAGGGCAGCCATTGCGGACGCGGCTGATCAGACCGAGCCCATGAATCAAATCTTCCAGTTTGTGCGACGGGACATCCGGCCAGGCCTGCCGCGCCAGCTTGAGTGTGTCGACCCACGGCCCGAAGCGGTGCATGGGTGCCATCTGTCGCAGAAACTTTTTTTCAACGGCCGCATTATGGGCAACGAGCGGGCGGGCCGTCACCCACCCTTCCAGATTTTTCCAAACCTTGGAAACGCCGGGTGCGGTGGCAATTTCGTCGCGCCGTTTATGGTGATCGCCCGGTGCATAGGCGTTGAACGGACGATTGGCATCAACGCATATGAGGCTCTCGAAGGTTTCTGAAGTAACCTGTCCGTTCCGAAGGAGCACTGCGCCAATCTGCCACGGTTCGGTGTCGAACCCCGGCACGGAGCCGGTGGTCTCGAAGTCGAGCACGGTGAGCGTTGTTTCGCGAATCAGCATGGAAAGATGATGCGGGATTCAGGATGCGGGATGCGAGTATAAAAAAAAGCCCCCGCCGGAGCGGAGGCTCTTCTGAAACGTGGCAATGCCACCTTAGCGTGAGTAGAACTCAACCACGAGGGCGATTTCGCACTGTACCGGCACTTCACCGTGTTCCGGCAGGCGGCTCAGGGTGGCGGTCAGTTTTTTGTCATCAACCGTCAGGTATTCCGGTGTGGTGGCAATCTGCTGAGCGGCCGGGAAAATTTCGAGGTCGCGGCTTTTGTCACGCACAGTGATCACATCACCGATACGCACGGCGTAGGACGGGATGTTGCACTTTTTGCCGTTCACTTTGAAATGAGCGTGGCTGACAAGCTGACGAGCCTGGTAGATCGAGCGGGCGAACCCGGCACGCAGCACGAGGGCATCGAGACGGGTTTCAATCAGCTGCAAAAGGATGTCAGAGGTGTTACCCTGTTTGCGGGAAGCGGACTGGTAGTAACGGCGAACCTGTTTTTCCGTCAGGTTGTACTGATACTGCAGACGCTGTTTTTCAACGAGCTGTTTACCGTAGTCAGACTGTTTACCCCGACGACGGGACGGGCCATGCTGTCCCGGAGGATGCGGGCGGCGTTCGAGATATTTCTCGGCTTTTGGCGTCAGGGCAATACCCAGACGGCGCGACTTCTTAATTTTCGGTCCTGTGAACTTCATCTATTTCTCCATTTGGTTTCTGTTGTCCTGTGTTCCGTCTAATTAAGCCCTTTCAGGCCGCCTGTTATCGTTAGACTCAGTTCAGGCGTTCACTTTCGTGATAATCCTTCTGCGGAACGAAGGGCGGGATTAAAGCGGGATGAGCGGTGCAAGTCAACCCCGCAAAGAATAGTTTTCAGCCTATTTTTACGGCTAAACACCCGCCGCTCTCCGCATCGAACCACTGCGAATCAGCATGATGCCGACACGGGCTTCCAATGTTTGGGAAAGACCGCATCTGTTTCTCGCCGGCAGCCGGGAAGCTTCTTGCGGATTTTCGGCCTGTTTTGCCTTGTCAAGCGGACGGAAGTTCCCATCATAGGCGCTCAATTTTAACCCGTATATTTGAAAAGGATCTGGATTATGAAAGAAGTAAAGAAAGTGGCCCTTTTAACCGCCGGTGGACTGGCCCCCTGCCTCTCATCCGCAATCGGCGGTTTAATTGAACGCTACAGCAAAGATCACCCCGAAATCGAAATCATCTGCTACACCGGCGGTTACAAAGGTCTTCTGCTCGGCGAATCGATTGCTGTGACCCCCGAAATCCGCGAAAAAGCGACCATTCTTTATAAACACGGCGGCAGCCCGATCGGCAACAGCCGCGTCAAACTGACCAATATCAAGGATTGTGAAAAACGCGGTCTGGTTAAAGAGGGTGAAAACCCGCTCGAAGTGGCAGCCGCCCAGCTCGTTAAAGACAACGTAGACGTGCTTCACACCATCGGCGGCGACGATACCAACACCACCGCCGCCGACCTCGCGGCGTTTCTTGCCGAAAACGACTATGCCCTGACCGTGGTCGGTCTGCCGAAAACCATCGACAACGATGTGTTCCCGATCAAACAGTCGCTCGGAGCCTGGACCGCCGCCGAAGAAGGCGCGAAATATTTCGCCAATGTGGTGGCGGAGCATAACGCAAACCCGCGCATGCTCATCATTCACGAAGTGATGGGACGCAACTGCGGATGGCTGACCGCCGAGACCGCCAAAGTCTACCATGAAAAACTTGAAGAATTAGATTTCCTCCCGCAGATGGGTCTCTCCAAAGCACGCAGGGATGTCCATGCGGTTTTCGTACCCGAAATGGCGATCGACATTACAGCCGAAGCCGCCCGCCTCACTCAGGTGATGGACGAAATCGACAACGTGAACATTTTCATCTCTGAAGGTGCCGGGCTGGAGGAAATTGTTGCCCAGATGGAAGCCGCAGGCGAGACAGTTCCGCGCGATGCGTTCGGACATGTTAAACTCGATGCCGTCAACCCCGGCGCATGGTTCGGCAAACAGTTTGCCCAACTGCTCAATGCGGAAAAAGTTCTGATCCAGAAGTCCGGCTACTACGCCCGCGCGGCCGCCTCCAACGAAGCGGACCTCAAACTGATTCTGGCCTGCTGCGATAAAGCGGTGGAATGCGCACTGGCCGGCATCGGCGGCGTCATCGGCGAGGACGAAGACAAAAATGACGAACTGCGCGCCTGCGAGTTCCCACGCATTGCGGGTGGTAAGCCGTTCGATATTTATGTGCCGTGGTTCGGCGAACTGCTGGCTGATATCGGCCAGGCGAAAGGCCAAAAAGTGAGCGTGGCTCACTAAGAATGGAGTAATGGAATATAGGAATAGTGGAGTATTGAAAAATCCATCACTCCAAAACTCCATTGATCCAATCGAAACCCCGCCCTTACCCGGCGGGGTTTTCTTTTTTTCCAAACATCCCGGTCACGCCGTAATAAATGAAGGCGGATGAAAAACCCGGATGAAAAACCGCTTTAAATGTGATAGGTTTGGTCTCGTATGAAAACAGACGCGTTTAAAATTTGTCCAAACTGCCAAGCATCGTGGCCGACGATGGACGAATTCCTGTCCGACCCCGAACTGAAGATGAACGGCTATCAGATTCATTTTGATGATCTGGCCGGCGGTATCTTCTTTTTCACTCATCATCACGAGGGTTGTTTCACAACGCTCTCAATTCCCGTGACAGATTTTCTCCCCTTGAATGACATTCCGTTTCTCGCAACGCGCGACAAGGAACTCTGCCACAACTCGGACTTCTGTGCGCGGCAGGGCTCCATATTGCCCCATCCAGCGGCGTGCGAATGCGCCTGGGTCAGAGAAATCCTCAAAACGGTCAGAGAATGGGACAACGCGGAAAATCCGACCAGCATCCCGAAACAGCCATAAACCCGAATGACAAACGCCGCTAAATGTGATAGTCCTTCTTCTGTATGAACCCGAAAGCCTTTAAAATCTGCACGAGTTGCCACGCTTCGTGGCCGACTCTGGAAGAGTTTCTATCTGATCCGGAAGTGATGCTTGCTGGATACCAAGCTCACTTTGATGACCTGCTCGGCGGGCTGTTTCTGTTTTCCCACGTACATGACGGCTGTTACACCACGTTAGGGATTCCGGTTGGACAATTTGTTTCTCTGAGCAAACAGCCCATTCTCAACAAACGGTCTGAACCGACGCAGGGCTGCCCCGGTTTGTGTGTGCGCGAAGGCGCACTCGAACTCTGTCCTTTAAAATGTGAATGCAACTGGGTGCGGGAAGTTCTGCAGACGATTAAGAAGTGGCCCCGGCAGGCGGCTTAAACCGGAATGCCGCCGGCCTGTTCCACTGCGGACGGCGCGCGTTCGATCAGCTGAATTGTCTTCCACCGACCGGACCTCATTCGCAAAATCCATCCTGTGCCCAGTAGGAAAAAGTAAGCGATAGCCCAGCCCCACGCCGCAAATACATCCAGCTTCAGCACCAGCACAATCACTGCTTCGCCCAGAGCGAAAAACCCCCAGGCGACAGTCGTGTGGAACCACATCACAAAATGGGTGTCCCCTGCGCCGCGCAATGCACTGGAGAGCACTGCATTGGTTGCTTCCATCAGCCCCCAGGCGGACGCAAAGAAAAGCAGAAGCCGGGCGGTCTCAAACACCTCGCTGACCATCACATCGCCGCGTGCAAAAACGCGAATGTAGACCCCGGGGAAACAGAGGAAGCTCGACACCACCAAAAGTGTGTAAATCCATCCGAAGCGTGCGGCTTTCCATGCGGCGGCTTCCGCCTCATCGGCATCATTGCGCCCCATGCACTGCCCCACCAGCACGGAGGCCGCCTGCCCGATACCCAGTGAGGGCATAAACGCGATCATATTGATGCTGAGCACAATGTTGCTGGCAATAAATGCGTCATCTCCCAGACGCCCGAGCAACAGAACAAACACCGAAAAGGAGCCGACATCGAGCACCATATGCACGCCGGACGGCAAGCCGAAGCGAAGCATCCGCAGAAAAATCGGACGGTTAAACCGCAGCGTCTCTCGGGTTCGATACACCAGAGCATTCGCTTTGGAAAAATAGAGTCCCAACAGAATCGCCGGAGCGACAAACCCGGCAATCAGGCTGGCAATCGCAGCCCCCTTGATTCCCATCGCCGGAAACGGGCCGTGCCCGAAAATCAAAAACCAGTTCAGCAGGACATTCGTACTGCTCCCGATCAGGTGAGCCGTCATAATCACGCGGGTTTTTCCGCGCCCGCTGTAAAAACTGCCCGCCGCGGCGGCCAGCGGGATGCTCACCCCGCCCCACATCACAATGGACAAATAGGCTTTTTCCTGCGCAAAGACTTCGGGCGCATGACCGCTCCACGACAGCAGCGCAACGCCCACCGGAATCAATAACCAGATCAGCGGCCAGGACAGCAATGCCATAAACAGCGCCTGCGCTACGGAACGACTGCAGTTCTCATATTCTCCGGCGCCGTAGTATTGAGCCACAAAGCTGTTGGCCATCGCACACAGCGCCATAAAGAAGCTGATCAGAGTGAACGAAAGAATGCCGGCCGGAACCACCGCCTGCAGAGAAACCGGATCGTACCAGCTCAAGAACATCCGGTCGCAGAAGTGCAGCATCGTAAATGATGCCGAGGTGATAATCAGCGGCAGGGCGACATGTAGAAGCTCGCGATAACTTACGTTATGCTTATTTTGAACCGAATCCATAGCCTATCCAGTGTTTCCAAACATGAGACAAATAGCGAGTCGACTTTTGTAAAATACCGCCGCTCAGGTGAAATCATTCGGTCTTCAAAATCAACGAGGTTTGCCGATCGATTTCTTCGCGTTCACAAATCAGCCGCCGCTCAGGAGGCCCTTTAAAAACCCGGCGGGGAGAGCCCAGAGAACAAGAAATAGGCCGAACAGTTTATTCCCCACAAGAAAGATCACCGACCCGAGGGGCGTGAGCCAGAAGAGCAGGAAAAAGATCCCCAAAAACTGTTGGGCCTGCAGGTCGTAACGTTTCACCTGCGGAACCAGCGCGCGCACGATACTGAACCCGTCCAGCGGAGGTAGCGGAAGCAAATTAAACACGAACAGCGCGCCGTTGACGTATCCGCCGTAGGAGAGTAGTTCCGAGGCGCCTTCCTGGCCGACAAAATAAGCAACAACGGCAAGCAGCGCGAACACGGCACAGAGGATCAGGTTGGCGAACGGACCCGCAAAAGAAATCATCGCATCCTTGCGCGCAGAACCGGTGCCGTGCGGACTGACCGGAACCGCTCCCCACGCGATGCCGATCAGCACTAGCATCAGCAGCGAAACCGGCCCCATCTGTTTCAACGGATTGAGGGTCAAGTGTTCACGCGGCGTGTCGTCGCCATAGCGCACGGCCGTATAGGCGTGTGCATATTCATGAACACAGATTGAAAACGCGGCAAACACGACCCACAACAGATAGTAGGTCGGATTTTTAAAAAAGGTTTGTATAAACAAGAAGTATCCTCTCCTTTGGATCGTACGGGCGAACATCTAGCCACAGCCTCTCCACCCCTGTCGAACCAAAAGGAGAAGCGCCTGCCTGTCTACGCAAAAAAACGGAGATAGAGGTAAAGATGCGCCACGATCAGCGAAGCAATCATGAAGGGAAAACCGTATTTGGTGAATGACCAGAAAGTGATCGGGCACTTGTTGCGATTGGCCATCTGCGCAATCACCACGTTAGCGGATGCGCCGACGAGCGTGCCGTTCCCGCCGAGACAGGCCCCGAGCGCGAGCGCCCACAGCAACGGCTCCGCAATTTGCGATTGAATGAGCATCGGGTCTTCCAGACCCATCTGCAGAGCAAACACGGGAATGATGCCTTTCACGAGCGGAATCATGGCCATGACCAGCGGGATGTTGTCGATGATGGCTGACGCAATCGCGCTGAACCAGAGAATGGTCAGTACAGTTGCCATCAGGTTGCCGCCGCAGATGTGCAGGATAAAGTCGCCCATTTTCTCAAACACATGATGATGCTCCAGCGCGGCAATCATCATAAACAGACCGGCAAAAAACAAAATGGTGTTCCATTCCACATGCATCAGCGAATGATGAATGTCCTTTTTACAAACCAGCACCATGACCATGGCGCCCGCCAAAGCGATGATGCCCGGCTCGATGTCGAGCAGACGGCCGCAAAAGAAACCGGTCAGAATCAGCCCGAAGACAACCAGCGCCTTTTTGAGCACCAGCGGCTGCAAAATCGCTTTTTCAGGGCGGGACTGCTCAATCCGCTTACGGGTCTGCTCCGTAGTCCGCATCTGCTTGCGGAACATCAACGCCATCACGCCGAGCAGCAGAACCATGATGACCAGCACCGGCGGTGTCATGTTGAGGATGAAATCGTTAAACGAAAGGTGCGTCTGGGAACCGATCAAAATGTTGGGCGGATCTCCGACCAGCGTGGCCGCGCCACCGATATTGGAAAACACCGCCTCCATAATCAAAACCGGAACCGCAGGCATTTCCAGTAACTGGCATAGCAAGATCGTAATCGGCGCCATTAGAATGACGGTCGTTACGTTATCCAGAAAGGCGGAAAGCACGGCGGTCAGAATCATGAAAAACACGGTAATCAGTAATCCGTTTCCTTTTGCGAGCCGGGCCAGCTTGATGGCCAGCCATTCAAAAATACCGGTATCGGTCAGCGTGTTCACCACAATCATCATTCCGATGAGCAGGAAGATGACGTTTAGATCAATCGCGTGCAGGGCTGCTTCGTAGTGGACGAAGTGCAACCCGATCATCAGCCCCGCCCCGATTAACGCGGCGATGGTTTTATCGATGAGCTCGGTCGCAATGAAAAAATAAATCAGCAAAAAAACAAGAATGGGGATAAGCATTGGATTCTCCGGCTTAGTAATTGATGACGTTGTCGAGGAGTGTGCTTTTGTCGATCGTGCCGACCCAGCGGTCATTTTCATCGACGACATACAGCTTGATAACCGACTTGATGGTGAGCTCGAAAACGATTTCCATAATGGTGTAATCCAGCGGAACCGTGAGGGCTTCCGGCGTCATAATGTCGCTGACAAGCATGTCGCGTTCGTCTTCAAAATATTTTTCGAAAGGATCGAATTCCGCAATAAACGAAACACTTTTGAGCTGCGCAAAAAAGTCCGGCAGGCCGTAGCGGAACAGCCGGTCGACCGTGATTTCTCCCCTGATTTTCTTCATTTCATCTACGACCGGAACGGCCTGCATATTATTCACGCTCATCAAATGAGAACAGGTTGAAACCCGGTCGGATTCCTCAACACTGAACCGCGGCGGACGCATGATGTCGCGAGCCGTGATGGATTTGTCGATTCGCGGATTATGCTGTTTGAACAGACTGCGCAGCTCTTCCGGCGTCTTCACATCCAGAACCTGTTGACGCACCTCCGCATCCATCAGCACACGCGACAGCTGCGCCATCATTTTCAGCGAGGTCGACGGTTCGGAGGCGGGCGCGAGAATCAGGCAGACGATCTGAACCGGCTCGTTCTCAAAGGAAACCGGCTTCGGCAGGATGCCCACCGCAAGAAATGCGCGGTTGAGTTTTTCGAGCCGGGCATGAGGAAACGCAATTGAAGAGCCCATTGCCGTCGTGCGCATCTCCTCGCGGGCGATCAGCGCCTGCAGGATCTCCGCCTTGCTCAACTCTGGATTTGCCTCTAAAAACTCCTCTGTACAAAAACGGTTCAGCATCTCCTCAAGCAGCTCATTACGCTGCGCTGACTGCAGGTCGATCTGCCAGGATGCCGGGCGGGTGGTATAGTTTAGAATATTCATATTGCTCTCCTCTTACAAACTGACTTCTTTTTTCGCATGAAGATACTGAGTCAGGATATGCTTGGCTTCCAAGGTTCCGATTAAGCCCCCCTCCGCATCGACCACAGCAACCTCGCGGATGCTGTTGCAATCCATCAGGTTCAGAACCGTTTTCAGCGAACAATCCACCGTAACGCTCACAACCTCCGAAGCCAGATCTTTAGCCTGACGGTAATTCAGAACATAGGAGATTGCCGGAAGCATTTCATCGGCATCCTCTTTACCTTTGGACAGCTTGAGCACTTCCATGGCGATCTGCTTGGCCTGGATCACACCGCTCATCTGACCGCAATCGTTCGTAAGGTACACTTTATACCGCTCCGACGTGCAGAGCATTTCAGCCAGCGTTTCCAGTGACGTTGAAATCGGTGCCTGCAGGCACGTCGTATTCATGAGCCGCGAAACGTCTTTCACGGTGGTGTTTTCTAAGTTGGATTTCATAATAATCTTTCATGCTTGTGGAAAAAAACAGAGAGCTGGCTGAAAAAGCCCGGCAGGACAGAAAACGCGTTCTGCGCATTCCGGAGTTCAGAGGGGGAATTCAGGTTCGAAGCGGAATCCGCCAGAGAGGCAGAGCGGCCGCGCAGCAGCTAGCCGGCGAACAGCGAAACGAACAAGTGCTCAGGGCTGAACCAACCGTTTCCATTCCCTGAACAACCAGCAACCCTCTAAAAAGAGGAACGTCCCCGACAGTGAGACTCTCTTCAATAGGTTCTTCCAGTGCTTCTTCAACTCCCGTGCCGAACGGCTGAACCTGTCCGTGCCTATCATCCACATACACACCTGCTGCGCCGGCCAACAATAATCCACCGGCCACGAGTAGAAGCAGAGCAAATGAAGATGGAATTCGATGATTCATTTACATTCAATCATCCTAAATGATGGCGGTGCGGCGAATCAGTTCTTCGCGGACGCGGCGGCGGGCGTAGCGCAGGTCAATCACACCAACAGCAGAGTCGGTGCCATCGCCGCGGGTGACCGGCAGCGCTTCGACCTGCATGCGGTTCATGTCGTCGAGCACGTCTGCCAACTTGGATGGCTGAGTGGTTTTTTCGTCCACCGGCTCCATCACATCGCTGGCAACCAGCCACTGCCAACTGTTGGCATCGCCCAGCAATTCTTTGAGCGAATCAAACGTGAGCACCCCGATAATTTTTCCCTCCATGGAAACCACGGGGTAAACGAGCGCATCGTTATCAGTAAAGCGTTTGAGCACAACCGACAGCGGAAGATCTTCGGGAATCGGCTGCACATCAGGATTCATGACATCGCCAACCGTCAGCTCGGCAATCACATCCTCTTCCGTGATGTTTTTATCCACTTCGCCGGCGGCGCGAACCGCATAGCGGGTGCAGGCCGGACCGATCAGCTGCACAACCAGCGTGGTGGCGGTAACGGTAAACACGATCATGTCGCCCAGCGACATGGTTTCGGTGATCGCAATCTCATTGAGATGCTGCGAGGCCATGATGGACAGACCAACGGCTACCCCGCCCTGCGCAAAGAGCGAAAAGCCCATGTAGCGGCTGACGACCGGTTCAGCCTTGGAGATCCGCCCGCCCCAGTAGGAACCGAGCCATTTACCCAGGCTGCGCATCACCACGTAGGCGGCGACCAAAATCCAGAGCCATGGCGGCATACCCGTGATGTTGAGCCGCGCGCCGACCAACACAAAGAACAGAATATAGATCGGGGCGGAAAAGGACCGGATCACTTCGAACAGCTCTTTGCTGCGGCGCGGGGCGATATTAGTGAGCAGAATCCCGATCGACATCGTCGCCAGAATCACGTCCATCTTAAAAATAACGGCGGCGCTGATGGTGAGCAGAATCACGCCAAGCGCCAGCCCGAGACGGCGCTCTTTTTGCGGCAGAAAGCGCAGGATGAGATTGAGGCCGTATCCGGCGGCCAGACCGAGAATCACCGAACCGAACAACTCAACCGCCACCTTGATCACCTCCTGGCCCAGATCGGCGCTACCGGAGGTGAGCATCTGCGCGGCGCTGGTGCCGATGCCGTAGAGCGTCATGGCCAGCGCATCGTCGAGCGCAACAATGGCGACAATCGCAGTAGTCAAGACGCCGGCGGTGCGATATTCCCACAGCACATCAATGGTTGAAGCCGGATCCGTCGCGGAGGCGATGGCGCCGAAGACCGTTCCGGCGGCCAGTGAGATGACCCAGTCGTGACAGACCATCTGAACGATCAGCGTGGACGTAATACCGACCAGAAAAAAGGCGCCCAGCCCCTCACCGAGCAGAATCGCGGTAAACTGTTTGCCGTATTTTTTAAAAATGGAACCGTGCAGTTCGCCGCCGACCAGAAAGCCGATCAGACCGAGCGCGAACAGATTGAACGGACGCAGCGCCAGAATATCCGCCTGATCGACCAGATGGAATCCGCTCTGGCCGATCAGCACGCCGATCACGATATAGCCAACCACCTGCGGAACATGGAGCTTCTGAAAAATCCAGGCCCCAATTACACCGCAGAAAATACAAAGTCCGATAATTGTCAGCAAACCCATGGTTTACGCCTCCTCGCCGGTGAACAGGTTGAAAGCGGATACAGCATCAGTTGCCGCAATGAGCGCAGTGCGAACCGGCTCTTCTTTGAGGCGGGTGCTGATTGCGGACAGCGCGCGGATGTATTGCGGATGCTGCGTGCTGCCGGCCGCGACCATGCAGACAATTTGAATCGGTACTTCGTCAAGGGATGCATAATCGGTCAGCGGTTCGCGGGCGATGCCCAGCGCCATCACCAGATCGTTGACGCCCGGCAACCGCACATGCGGCACACCGATCCCAAATCCGATGCCGGTGCTCATCAGCTCCTCGCGGCGAAAAATAGCGGTGGTCAGTTCCTCTTCGTTCGGAACCAACGGAGAGGTTGCCAGTAACGCGCAAAGTGTCTTAAGCGCATTCTCTTTTTCGCCGCCTTCGAGAAAAACCACCCGTTCCGGAGCCAGAAGTTTGGAAAGCAGGCCGTTGTCCTGCGCGGCGGCCGGTGCGGAGGAAGCTCCAAGTTGACGATTGACCCAGCTTTCGATATCGGCCCGCTTAAAACGCCAGGTGGTTCCCAGTTTGCCGCCGGGCAGCTGCCCCTTCTGCGCCCAGTCATAAACGGTGCGCTCGGATACCCGCAGGTATTCTGCAACCTCTTCAATCGTCATAATCTCGTGGCTCATGCAAATCTCCTCATTACGTGAAAAAGAGTAAGCTATGCGAAATCTGCAACCGTATGCAAGAAAATAGTCCTAAAAACAGGATTATACCGTCCACAAATGAATAGCAGATTTAGAGAAGCTGGCGGATATCGGCCAAAACGGCGGGCGCACCCTTCCCTTGGGAAAATCCCGCCAACGCCTCTTCGGCCGCATGGATTTCCTTTTTCAGGACCTTCTGTTTATCCGCGAGCAACCGGCCAAGCTCATCTTCTGCAACGGAATAACCGAAGAGCAGCAGACCGCCGCGTATCTTCGACAACACCTCCTCAACAGAACGTTTCTCGGCAAACCCCTCGATGATCTGGAACAGAATATATTCCGCTGTGCGCTCATCCCCCGACAGGCCCAGACTGCTCTTAAACCCGGCGTAGTCAAACCGCCGCTTGCCACTCTCCGTAATGGTGCCCCATACGATGTCTTCAGCTTGTCTCATTGTTTGATTTTTCCGGAGCCCCCACCGCCTGATTCATCGCGAAAACGCAAAAACGGTTCGGTTCAGGTTTAGGCAGAATAATTCGAGTTCTCCGCCGTGGAAGAAAATTATTCTGCCTGAAAATCATTCTGCCTACTTTGTTCCTGCCTGGCTTGGTACGCCTCTTCGGCCTGCTCCTTCATTGCGGCAATCATTCCGAAGGTCAGCTCCATCGGTTCTAAAGGAACAATCCCATTGGCGAAGCCGCGCGCACGAGGCGGTATGTCGAAGTCCTCCCCGCGGAATTTCGGCATCTGGCAAAAGCGATACAGGTAAAAATTCTCGACCTTGTAGCGGGCCCACTCCGTCTTTTTTAAAAATTTCACTGTGCTAGGAACAGACGGATTGGTCTGAAAACAGTTGAGCCCCAATGCAGCATATAAAAGATCCCACCCGTAAAACTTCACAAGCTTGGTCACCATTGTCTCTGTACTTAAACCGTGTAGCGGATTGTTTTGCTGTTCTTCAATGCTCATAAGAATTCCTCATTCAACAGGAGGATTATACAGAGAACGGCCGCAGATCGTACTGTTTAACCCGGTTCATTTTAAAGCGCGCAACCACTGCGCACGTAAAATCCGCAGTTGAGTCGGCACATCCTGCGGCGTACGATTCAACGGTTCACTGGAAATCGATCATCTGGGATTGAGCGGAGAAGCCCGAATGAAAAAAACATCTGCCTTTTTTCTTTTACTCGCCCTGCTGCTCACCCTGCCGCTGCTGGGAATCGTTCTGGCTGGATACGACGCAGCAACCTATCTTGAATTTCCGCCGCGCACCCAGTATGTGGCTCATGCGCCGTTCTCCTGGCCGGTCTTCATCGGACTCACCGCCGCCATTTCAGCGGTCGTCACTCCGTTCCTCCGGCGTGTTTATCAATGCAGAAACAGCGTTCCCCGCACTATTCCCGCCGACAGATTTCCGTGGTGGGGCACGGTCGGAATCATGCTGGGAATCGTTTCATGGATTCTGGCGTGGACGCGCTTCGACTGGCTTGCACCGCTTCAGCTCTACACCTTCACCCCGTTGTGGCTCGCCTACATCATCGTCATCAATGCCGTCACGTTTCGCCGCACCGGCCGCTGCCTGCTGACGCACCGTACCCGCTATCTCCTGAAGCTGTTCCCGCTCAGCGCCGCCTTCTGGTGGTTCTTCGAATACCTCAACCGGTTTGTGCAAAACTGGTACTACACCGCCTCCGACAGCCTTTCCGGACTGCACTACTTCATCGCCGCCACCCTTCCCTTTGCCACCGTCCTGCCCGCCGTGCTCTCCACCGAAGAATGCCTGGCCTCAAACCCGCGCCTGACCACCGGGCTCGATCAGTTCCTTCCGCTCCGACTCAGCCGGCCGCGACTCATCGCATTCATTGTCATGATCTTCGCCTGCGCAGGACTCCTCTGCATTGGACGGTTTCCCGACCTCCTTTTTCCCCTGCTCTGGGTCGCGCCGCTGCTCCTGTTGCTGAGTTTCCAATGGTTGGAAAACAAGCCGTCATTTTTTCAAAACATTGGAAACGGCGACTGGCGGCGGGTCTGCCGGCTCTGCCTCGCCGCACTCCTGTGCGGTTTTTTCTGGGAAATGTGGAATTTTTTCAGCCTCGCCAAATGGATCTACACCGTACCGTACGTCAGCCGCTTCCGCCTCTTTGAAATGCCAATCCTCGGCTACAGCGGTTACCTCCCCTTCGGGCTTGAATGCGCGGTCATCGCCGAATGGTTTCTGGGGAAAGGACGCGGCTAAACTCGAAACACATGGCTCGCATTAGTAAACGTCAGTTCGGCGATCTCTTCAACCGAAACGCCGCGCAGCTCAGCCACTGCGCGCGCCACAACAATCAGGTTGGCCGGCTCATTCGGCGCTTCACATCCAGCGGGCGGAAAATCGGGCGAGTCCGTTTCGATCAGTAGGCGTTCTGCCGGAACCGCAACGGCGGCGGCGCGAACCCTTTTTGCATTCGGATTCGTTACATTGCCGCAGAACGAAAACCAGCAGTTCAGCTCGCTTAATTCAGGAATCAATTCCACCGCCCCGCCGAAGGCGTGCAAAACAATTTTCGGCGCTGGATGCTCTCGCAAAATTTCAATCAGCCGTCCCCATGCCTGCACGCAGTGCACCGTCACCGGTCGATTCAGCTCGCGCGCCAAATCCAGATGCGCCGCAAAACATTCCTCCTGCTCCGCCCGGTTTTTGAAACGCTCGGAAAAATCCAAACCACACTCTCCAATTCCAACCGATAGCATCGGGGCGCCTTTTTCGCCTGTTGCATCGGCACGCACCATTTCTTCCAATGTTTGGAAGTTTTCTTTCCACCCGAGCGAAGCGAGCGAGGCCTCATCGCTATCGTGATGAGGCAACGACCGCAGGGAGTGGCAATGTTCGGAACAAAACCACGGATGAATTCCAACTGACAGCGTCAGGGCATATTTTTCTTTTTTCGGGCATTGCAAAACCTGAGCCCAGTCGTCAGGCGATGTGCCGCAGACGACTATTCGCTCAACGCCGGCGGCGGCCGCGCGTTCAAGAACGTTTCCAAGGTCTGGAAACAGCAGGTCATCCTGCAGGTGACAATGGGCATCAAACAGTTTCATATCGTGAAAAGTAGAACATTTTTTCAAATCTGACAAGTTGCGGACCCTCTCCTGCCAAAGCCTCTACGACAGGAAACTGGCAGGACATATTCAAGTAGAGGAATACTGGAATAGAGGAACGTTGGAGTAATGGAGTACGGGAACCGTCTCCACCAAAGGCTACGACGTGCCAGGGTGGTGGAGTACTG